>Ga0255052_10002349_pt1 | contig 13744 bp, 15 predicted proteins | sample JV7_2_21_MG_FD_188632 | JGI IMG/M metagenome (GOLD analysis project Ga0255052, IMG submission 188632) | Seawater microbial communities from Jervis Inlet, British Columbia, Canada - JV7_2_21 | ecosystem: Environmental > Aquatic > Marine > Inlet | place: Canada: British Columbia | collected... | reverse complement strand
CTCTACATAATCTTCATTATTATCAAAACCTTATGCTGGACCTCCGGGCCGCGATTGTCGCCGGGTCCTTGCCGAAGATCGTCGCCGAAATCCGCAGCCGATATTCCTGAGCGGGATTTTTCACGCGGTTGGGCTTGGGATTGTCAATCGTGCCCTTATTTCGATGGCTCTATGCCATAATACCGCGCTGATTTTCGGGGTCCCCGACGGCCCGCAACAAGAAGACAAGACTCATGGATTTTTTCATTCAAAACGCCCATGCACAGGGCGCAGCACAAGGCGACGCGTTCGGTTTCCTGTTGCCGATGATCGTTATTTTTGCCGCGTTTTATTTTCTGCTGATTCGCCCACAACAGAAGAAGCAGAAAGCGCATACCGCACTCGTTTCGAATCTGTCGGCTGGCGACGAAATTTTGACTGCCGGCGGCATACTCGGTGTGATCACGGGCATTAGCGAGCACTATGCGATCGTGAAGATCGCTGACAACACCGAGATCAAGATTCAGAAGTCGAGTGTTACGCAGGTCGTCCCCAAAGATACGTTCGACAACGCTTAGTTGGGCCTGGGTTTTTACATGATTTTCTACGTTCAGGTTTGCTTGAGCGATCAAGGACTTTGGCAGTGAACCGCTACCCAACTTGGTTAAACGTGCTTGTGCTCGTCTTGTTGATGACGGGCATCTTGTTCGCCCTGCCGAATATATACGGCAGTGCACCAGCCGTGCAATTGGCGGACACAGAGGGCGACGCCGTTTCGGAACTTCAGCTTGCCAACATCGTTCGCTCGTTGGCGAGCGACGACGTCATACCTGAAGCGGCGTTTCTCAAAGACGGCCGCGCCGTCATCCGTTTCGATACGGTCGAGGAGCAGCAACAATCGGGCGAACGCCTCAGAGATCGTTACCAGCGCGATATGAATGTCGCATTGACGCTGGCGCCGCGATTGCCGCAATGGGTGCGCGACCTGGGTCTTAATCCCATGAGCCTCGGGCTCGATTTGCGTGGCGGAGTATACGTCCTTCTCGAAGTGGACATGGCCACGGCGATAGACAATCGCATGAAGGGCTACGAGCAAGATTTCGATGGCCGTTTGCGAGATGCCCGGATACGTCATCAGGTTAGGCTGGATAACCAGGTCATCACGATTCGCCTGGCCAACGCTGAAGATCTGGAGCAAGCGCGTCAGTTGATTACGGAAGCCGATCCCGACTTGTTAGTCGGCGATGGCACCGATGGCAAATCGCTGACCGTCAAAATGACCGACGTGCAAATTCAGGAACGGCAGGACTTCGCCATCGAGCAGAACATGACGACGCTTAGAAATCGTGTCGATCAACTCGGAGTTGCCGAACCACTGGTACAGCGGCAGGGTGTTGATCGTATTGTTGTGCAACTGCCTGGTGTGCAGGACCCGACCGAACTCGAGAAGATACTGACCGCAACGGCGACGCTCGAGTTTCGACTTGTCGATCAGTCGGGCGACTTACCTGGCTCGCGCCGGTATACCGGGCGTGATCAGGAGCCCCCGCAGGTATTGAAGCGTGCGGTAATTGCCTCGGGTGACGAAATCGTGGACGCGGGATTCACTTATACTCCCGAAGGCCAACCCGCCGTCAGCATTACACTTGATTCAGCCGGCGGCGAGCGCATGCTTGCGACAACCCGTGACAACGTCGGCAAGCCGATGTCCACCGTGTTTATCGAATGGCGCGAAGAAGATGTGGTTCGCGCTGGCCAAACCGAAAAGCGCAAAATCAAGACCGAGGAGATCATTAATACCGCGACCATTCGTGGTGTCTTCAAGAATCGATTCCAGATTACTGGTATGACGCCGATCGAGGCACAGGATCTGGCAATTCTGCTGCGCGCCGGCGCGCTGGCGGCGCCCGTGTACAAGGTCGACGAGCGCACCATCGGTCCGAGCCTTGGTCAGGACAACATTGATCGCGGTTTCCGTGCAATCCAGATCGGTTTTCTCGCGGTCGTCGTTTTCATGTCTATCTACTACCGTTGGTTCGGCATGATCGCGAACGTCGCGCTATTTTCGAACCTGATTTTCATAGTGGCTGTACTCTCGATGGTCGGTGCTTCGCTGACGCTGCCTGGAATCGCCGGCATCGTATTGACGGTCGGCATGGCCGTCGATGCGAACGTACTTATATTTGAACGAATACGTGAGGAAATCGTGGACGGCGCGTCGCCGCAGGCGGCGATCCATTCCGGTTATGAGAAAGCCTTGTCGTCCATCGCCGATGCGAACATCACGACTTTGATCGCGGCAGTGGTGCTGCTCGCGTTCGGAACCGGGCCGATCAAGGGATTCGCGATAACCTTGATGATCGGCATTCTAACCTCGATGTTCACAGCTATTGTCGGTACTCGTTCGATCGTCAACCTCGTGTTCGGCGGCCGCAGCATTTCTTCGGTGCCGGTTTAGGAAATCGACGATGCGCTTGATCAGACATAAAACCCACATCGACTTTCTCGGCCAGGCACGCCGCAAGATTGCTCTGGTCCTGTCGGTCCTCGTTGTAGTGGTTTCGCTCGCCTCAATATTCACACGCGGCCTCGAGTTCGGAATTGACTTTACGGGCGGCATTCTTCTCGAGGTCGGTTACTCTGAAGCGGCCGATCTTGTGAGTATTCGCGGTAACCTCGCCGATGCAGGCTTTGACGATGCCCAGGTGCAGCTATTTGGCACTGATACGGATGTCCTGGTTCGTTTGCCGCCGCAAGAAGGCGAAAATCCTGACTCTCTCCGCGAACAGCTGCGACGCACAGTCGCTGTCGGAACGTCTGGCGTGGATCTACGGCGAGTTGAATTCGTAAGTCCACAGGTTGGCGAGGAGCTGACTGAGCGGGGCAGTCTCGCGCTGATTATCGCGCTACTCCTGATTTTCGTTTACGTGATGGTCCGCTTCCAGTGGAAATTCGCTGCTGGAGCGGTCGCCGCGCTTGCGCACGACGTCATCGTTACGGTCGGATTTTTCTCGCTATTCCGATTTCCGTTCGATCTGACGGTCGTTGCGGCTGTGTTGGCTGTGATCGGCTATTCATTGAACGATACGGTCGTCGCGTTCGATCGCATTCGCGAGAACTTCTTCAAGTTACGTGGCATTTCGGCCGAAGAGTCGATGAACACATCGATCAACGAGATGCTCGCACGTACCATTATCACGGGCGTTACGACACTACTCGTGTTGGTCGCGTTACTGGTGTTGGGCGGCGAATCAATCGCACCATTCTCGATCGCTTTGATCATCGGTATTGTTGTCGGCACCTATTCGTCGATTTACACCGCGAGTGCGACGGCACTCTTGCTCGACGTGAATGCTCAGGATCTGCTCGAGCCCATCAAAGACTCCGACCTGATCGACGACCTTCCGTAGGTACACGACCAGCGAACATCACACAGGCCCGCTACCGGGTGTGTGCTCTCGCTTAACCTCGCTCGCCATCCCTGGCTCGCTCAGATCGTCCTCCGCTTGCTTTGGCGTCCTGCGTCGCGGCGCTACGCACGACGCTCGAGCACACACACCGATAGCGGGCCTCTGCAGAGTCCGTAGGGCCTGCGGGCGGGATGTTTTGTCGAGCGAAGTAAAGCGCAGCGAAGCGAGCTCCCGTCAAGCGGGATCAAGACATGAGCGAGACAACCATCGCGTTCGCTGGCCGTGTGGCAGAGACCTCGGACCTTTGCTTTGAAGTCTGGTCCTACACGAGTGATTTTATTTCGGAGGCGCAGAGTTTGGCGATGGCGGCGTAGATTTTCGGTGTACCCGTCAGGACGTGACCTGTATCGAGGAAGTTCTCGCTGCCGTCGATCCCACTTATGATGCCGCCGGCTTCCCGGATGAGCAGGCTGCCAGCGGCCAGGTCCCAGGGGGCTAGTCCGGTCTCCCAGAAGGCGTCGAGCCTGCCTGCTGCCACGTAGGCAAGATCCAGCGCCGCGGCGCCCGGACGCCGCACACCGGAGGTATTTCGAACAACCTTGCCAAGCATCTTGAGATAAGGGTCTATTTCCTTGTCAGCTTGTCTGAACGGAAAACCCGTGCCGACCAATGCGCGTTCAAGTTGCTTTTGACCGCTAACTCGTATGCGCCGGCCTTCGAGGTGCGCGCCCTGGCCGCGCGTCGCCGTAAACAGCTCCTGGCGTAACGGATCATAGACAACAGCATGTTCCATACGACCTTTTATCTGCACGCCAATGGAAACGGCGAAGACTGGAAATCCGTGCAGGTAGTTGGTCGTGCCGTCGAGCGGATCAATTATCCAGACTGTGTCCGATTCGCCCTGGACACCGCTTTCTTCTGCGAGGATTGCATGATCGGGGTAGTGCTTGAGGATGCAGTGTATGGCGGCTTTTTCAGCCGCTCGGTCGGCATCGCTGACGTAATCGTTGTGGCCCTTTTGCTCGACTTTGAGCTTCTCCAGGTTGACCATTTTTCTTATGAGCGTGCTACCGGCGCGTCGTGCCGCCATCACCGCTACGTTGAGTAGTGCGTGCATCAAACGATTCCATCAGTGTGAAAGAACTCGGCCCCAGCGGGTCACGGCGCTAGAATAGCGAACTTCAGGGACGCTTTACCACCTATGTCGATCCGCATTGTACTTGTAGGCACCACACATCCGGGCAACATCGGTGCTTGTGCGCGCGCGATGAAGAATATGGGAGTTGAGGATCTTGCGCTGGTTGCTCCGCATCAGTTCCCGCATGAAGAAGCGTCGGCGCGCGCGTCAGGGGCGGAGGATATTCTCGACGGTGCCACAGTCGTAGAGACTCTCGAAGAGGCCATCGAGGATTGCGTCTATGTCGCTGGTGCCAGTGCACGATCGCGGTCGATCAACTGGCCGTCTATGGATGCGCACGATTGTGCGGTTCGCCTGACCGAGGAAAGCCACCAGGGGACGGTTGCGGCCGTGTTTGGTCCCGAGCAGTCCGGCCTCAGCAATGCGCATCTCGATCATTGCCACACCTTGTTAACGATCCCGACCGACCCCGGATTCAGCTCGCTGAATCTGGCGATGGCTGTGCAGGTGCTGACCTACGAACTGCGCGCCGCGCGAATTGTCGATAAGGCACCCGAGTATGAGCCGGACGGGGCTTCTGCGACGAGCGAGGAGATGGAGAATTTTTATACGCATCTCGAGCAGGTGCTAACCGATGCGCATTTTCTCGATCCCGATAATCCAAGGCGCCTGATGCGCCGTTTGCGCCGCCTGTTCATCAGGGCAAGACCGGATCAGAATGAGGTCAATATTCTGCGCGGGATTCTGGCGGCAGTGGACAAAAAGAGCGGAGCTGATGACTAAGCGGCCGAACCTGATTTACCTGGACTATGCGGCGTCAACACCCGTGGATGAGCGCGTCGCTGAGGCGATGACGGCGCTGATGACAGCCGATGGTAACTATGCCAATCCGTCGTCAACTCACGCAGCTGGCAGGCGCAGTGTCGAGCATATCGCACACGCGGCAGATCAACTTGCGGAGTTGCTGAACACTGACGCGACTCGATTGATCTGGACGTCCGGAGCGACCGAGTCGGACAATTTGGCGATTCTGGGCAGTGCATATTATCGGCAAAAGCGTGGCCGGCACCTGATCACGATGAGAACCGAGCACAAGGCGGTCACCGATGCATTCAGTGCACTCGAGCGGCAGGGTTTCGAAGTCACGTGGCTGGACCCGGAGTTCAATGGCATTCTCGATATCGGGAAACTTGAGGACGCGATGCGAGACGACACACAGCTCGTCTCCATTATGCATGTGAACAATGAAACCGGTGCGGTCCAGGACATCAGGAACATTGGAGCCGCATGCCGTAAGCGCGACGTGTTGTTTCATGTGGACGCCGCACAGTCAGTCGGAAAATTGCCCATCGATCTCGAGTCGTGGTGTGTCGATCTGATGTCGATGACGGCGCACAAAGTCTACGGGCCGAAGGGTATAGGAGCGCTATATATTGCCGATCGCCCGGGCGTTCATATCGAACCACTGCTGTTCGGCGGCGGTCAGCAGCGGAAGCTGCGTCCTGGCACGTTGCCAGCGCAGCAAATCGTAGCCTTCGGCATGGCGGCCGAAGTTGCCCGCTCACGCATGAATGACGATCTTGAGCATCTCAAGGCGATGCGCGATCGGTTCTGGTCCGGCGTATGCGACTTACCGGGCATAATGCTCAACGGCGATATCGGGAACAGCTTTCCGGGCATCCTGAACGTCAGCATCGAAGACATCGAAGGTGAGAGTCTGTTGCTCTCGTTGGAACCGTTTTGCGTCGCGACGGGTTCAGCGTGTAATTCGAAGAGCCAGGAGCCGTCGTACGTGCTACGCGCGCTCGGCCGAAGCGATGAGCTTGCGCAAAGCGCGATTCGCTTCAGTTTTGGTCGGCCGACACAGGTAGAGGAAGTGGATTTCGCGATTGAGCGATATCGCAGTGCGATTGAGAAACTGAGGCAGATCGCGCCGGAGCGTGCGACGTGAGTAGTGATCCGTACAGTGCGCGTGTCCGGGAGTTATTTGATGCGCCAGTCCACGCTGGCTGCCTGGACAACGCGTCAGGCACCCAAATCGAGGATCAGGGGGTGCGACTGCGCCTCACCGCCGAGCTCACAGGAAGCGATATTCGAGCCTTGCGATTCCAGGTCTGGGGCTGTCCGCACGTCATCGCTGCGGCTGAGATGTTCTGCGAGAGCTATGAGGGACGGGCGGCTTCTGATCTCCTTGAATTCTCGGCATCAGACCTTATGCAAAGTCTCTCTGTACCCGTGGAGAAGACCGGACGTATACTCGTCATTGAGGACGCGGTGCGATCGCTTGGGAGTGTCGTCCGGGGCGCCTTCAATCAAGACGACTAAAGAAGACTGAATATGGCAATTTCGTTGACGGAATCGGCGGCCGAGCGCGTGAGTTCGTACCTCAGCGCGCGAGGTGCAGGTATTGGCCTGAGGCTCGGTATCAGCAAGACCGGATGCTCGGGGTATTCCTATGTTATTAACTATGCTGACGGCGTGGAGGGCGACGATATTGTCTTCGAGGATCGCGGCGTCAAGATCGTCGTTGACCCCGAGGCCTTAAAGCTGATCGACGGTACTGAAGTCGATTTCGTCAAAAATGGCCTGAATGAGGCCTTCAGCTTCAAAAATCCAAATGTCACAGGCGAATGCGGCTGTGGCGAAAGCTTCAATATCTGAAGCAATCTGAAGTAAAATTAACCGTTTACGTGCACGAGTGCGTCCACAGGCCCGGCATCGAAGCCGAGCTTCGAATGTCACATCACTTTGGGAAAGGAACTACGTATGGCCGTTGAGCAAACGCTCTCCATCATCAAGCCGGATGGAGTACAAAAGAATCTGATTGGCGAAATCTACAGTCGTTTTGAGAAGGCAGGACTGGAGATCGTTGCGGCAAGGATGATGCACCTGACGACCGAGCAGGCTCAGGGATTCTATGCGGTCCACAAGGAACGGCCATTCTTTAACGACCTGGTCAGCTACATGATGTCGGGCCCGGTTATTGTTCAGGCCTTGCAGGGCGAAGATGCTATCGCGAAGAATCGCGACATCATGGGTGCCACCAATCCGGCTGATGCAGACCCGGGAACGATTCGTGCAGATTTTGCAAAAAGCATCGAGGAAAATATCGTGCATGGCTCGGACGGTCCGGATACGGCCGCCGTCGAGATTGCATTTTTCTTCGGTGACGACGGCATTTGCCCTAGAACACGATAGATTGAGGCGCGACATTGCCCGCTGAAACGATGAATCTGCTCGGATTGCCACAAGGTGATCTCGAGACGCTTTTCGCCGATCTTGGTGAGAAGCCGTTTCATGCGCGCCAGGTGATGCGCTGGATATATCAACGCGGTGTTACCGACTTTGATGACATGACCGATTTATCGAAGTCACTGCGCCAAAAGTTGCATGATACGGCGGTCATCGAATTGCCCGAGGTGCTGTCACAGCACGACTCGTCGGACGGCACGATCAAATGGCTGTTCGAGAGCGGCTTCGGCCAGGCTGTCGAGGCCGTGTTCATTCCCGAGCCGGACCGAGGCACGCTTTGTATTTCCTCGCAGGTCGGTTGTGCTCTGGATTGCGCATTTTGTGCGACCGGCGCACAGGGCTTTAATCGAAACCTGACGGCGGCCGAGATCATTGGCCAGGTCTGGCACGCGAATCAATCGCTGCCGCGTCGCGATAACGATGACGCGGATTTCGCGGTGACCAACGTCGTGTTCATGGGCATGGGCGAGCCGCTTGCCAACTATCGTAGTGTCGTGCCGGCGATTGAGTTGCTGTTATCTGATCTGGCGTACGGAATTTCCCGCCGGCGCGTCACTGTCAGCACGTCTGGCCTGGTGCCCAATATCGATCGCTTGGGTGATGAATGCAACGTGTCACTGGCTGTGTCGCTGCACGCACCTAACGACTCCCTGCGCAACGAACTGGTGCCGATCAATAAGATGCACCCGATTGCAAACCTGCTCGAAGCGTGTTGGCGTTATGCATCGAAACATGCCAACCGATTCATTACTTTCGAGTACGTGATGTTGCAGGGCATAAATGACTCAATCGCACATGCGGACGAGTTGAACGCATTGCTTACAGGCAAGCCGGCCAAGGTCAACTTAATTCCATTCAACCCATTCGAGGGCAACGAGTTTTCGCGGTCATCGGCAGATACGATTGCCGATTTCCAGAATAGACTGAGAAAACAGGGGCTTGTTGCCACTACACGAAAGACCCGGGGTGACGATATCGATGCGGCATGTGGTCAATTGGCTGGTAAAGTGAGCGACCGGGTGCGTTTCCGACTGGGTGACAAGAAGATAAGGATGGCGACAGCATGAGAAAGAGCGACACATCGCTGGTTGTACTGGCGGCATGTATCCTGATGGCAGGCTGCGTTGCGACGACCACGACGACGGGCAGTAGCGGGAAACCCGAGGCGAACGAGAGCGATGCAGCTGATCTGAACTATCAGCTGGGAGCCCGATACTATCGCAACGGCAGTTACACGCTGGCTCGTGATCGCCTGCTGGGCTCAATCGAGCTGGACCCCAGGAATGCGGTCGCTCATTACACGCTGGCGCTTACCTACGAGAAACTCGACAACCTGCGCCTGGCGACAGAATCGTATGAGCGGGCGGTACGCATCGCACCGAAGGACTTCAATGTGCAGAACGCGTACGCCGTGTTTCTGTGTAACCAGAGGGATTTCGAAGAAGCGCGCGAGCAGTTCGACCGCGCAATCAACATCATCAATAATGATTATTCAGAAATCACGATGACGAATGCCGGTGTGTGCATGATGCAGAAGCCTGACCATGTAGCGGCTGAGGCATATTTCAGGCAAGCGCTTGAACGCAAATCGAACTATGGCGAAGCCTTGATTCAGCTAAGCGTCCTCAAATTTACTACCGAGGACTACCTGGGCGCGCGAGCATTCCTGCAACGGTTTCTGAGTTCGAACATACCAACGCCCGGTGTGCTTTACCTTGGCGTGCAGATCGAGGAAAAGCTTGGCGATGAACGGGCAATAACCGAATATTCGGATCGGATTCTGCGAGAGTTTCCGCAGTCTGCTGAAGCCCGACGTGTTCTGGATTCTGATTAGGCATGAGTGAAGACAAGGAAAAAACCGATGTAGAGAAACCTGCGGCCGAGTCAACTGGCCCGCGTGGCGGTGAGCGCCTTGCCGAGGCGCGCCGCGCGCAACAGATCAGCGTGCTTGAGGTGGCCAAGGAACTACACCTCGATGAGCCCAAGGTGCGTGCGCTGGAGCGCAACGAATTCGATGTGCTCGGAGCTCCGGTTTTTGCTAAAGGTCATTTGCGCAAATACGCGCAACTTGTCGGAGTCGATGCCGATGACGTATTTGCCGATTACTATCAGATGACCCGATCAGAGGCCATGCCACCGGTCATCGTAGGTCGCGCCAGAGTTCGCCAGGAAGTATCACCTGGGCCGTGGATCGCGGTCATCATCGTCATTATTGTTGCTGCGACATCTTACTGGTGGTTTGCGGTTCAGTCCGAAACAGTAGTCGCTCCGGAAACCGCACCCGTAGAATCAACGCCGATTGAACGGAGCGAAAACCTCGCCGAGCCGACGGAGCAAGCGGTCGAATTGACCGCCGCCGCAGCAAATGCAGGCGAGGTTGGGGGCGAAACCCAACGTGAGCCTGTTGCAAGCCAGCCGTCGCCAGAGCCGGTTGAGACATTGGCCGACGGTGAGATGCGCTTGTCATTGAGTTTTTCCGGCGATTGCTGGACCGAGATCAGTGACGCAACAGGCCGGCGCCTGTTCTTTGACATGGGTCGTAATGGCCGCAGTGTCGAGTTGACCGGCGCGGCACCGTTCGCGGCCCTGTTCGGTAATTCCGAGAATGTTGATGTTCGCGTCAATGGCAACGAATACCCTGTATCACCATCGATTGCGGGCAGCCGTACTGCGCGCCTGACAATAACGAATCAGCGGTAGCCGTGAAACCACGAGCCATACGCGGAATGAATGACATCCTGCCGGACGTGTCCGGCACGTGGCGTTATCTTGAGTCTGTTGTGCGCGATATCGTGCAGTCCTATGGCTATTCCGAGATCAGGCTGCCGCTTCTGGAGCAGACTGAGTTGTTTCGGCGCTCGATTGGCGAGGTCACCGATATCGTCGAGAAGGAGATGTACACATTTCTCGATCGCAACGGTGAGAGCCTTACACTGCGCCCCGAGGCCACCGCAAGTGTAGTGCGTGCAGGCATTACGAACGGCCTCTTGCACAATCAGCAGCAGAAACTCTGGACGAGCGGCCCGATGTTTCGTTACGAAAAACCGCAAAAAGGTCGCTTCCGGCAGTTCTATCAGTTCGATGTCGAAGCACTCGGATACGAGGGTCCCGATGTCGATGCCGAACTCATTATCCTGTGCGCCAGGATGTGGGGCGCGCTGGGAATTTCGCGCCTGACGCTCGAAATCAACTCGCTCGGCACGGCGGAGACTCGTGATCGCTATCGTGAGACGCTGGTTGAGTACTTTTCGGGCGTGAAAAGTGAGCTTGATGAGGATAGTATTCGGCGCCTTGAGCAGAATCCGCTGCGGATCCTCGATAGCAAGAACCCCGAAATGAAGGCGATCGTCGAGGCGGCGCCTGTCATGCTCGACTTCCTCGACGAGGAATCTTCTGAGCATTTTCAGTCACTTAAGGGATTGCTGGATGCTGCGGGGGTGGACTACACGGTGAATCCGCGCCTGGTTCGTGGTCTCGACTATTACAGCCGCACGGTGTTCGAGTGGGTTACCGACGCGCTGGGCTCGCAAGGCGCGGTCTGTTCGGGCGGTCGATATGACGGGCTGGTCGAAAAGCTGGGAGGCCGAGCGATGCCCGCCGTTGGCTGGGCGATGGGCATGGAACGGCTCGTGGCACTTTTTGAGGCCTGTGGCGGTGAGGCGCCAGCGGATGATGCGGATGTCTATGTTGTGGCTGTTGGTGACAGTACGCTCGAGCGAGCTTTCGCGATCGCCGAGCAATTACGCGATCAGGTCATCGGCATCAAGGTTGAATTGAATTTCGGCGGTGGCAGCTTCAAGTCGCAGCTTAAACGTGCCGACAAGAGCAATGCAGAATATGCGCTGATACTGGGCGAGCAGGAAATCGCGGAAAAGCGCGTCGGATTGAAACCATTACGCAGTACTGAGGATCAAAGCAGTATTGCATTTGACGAGCTGGCGGAGACGTTGGCGGGATTATTAGGAAAGGCGTAGTTCGTGGACGATTTACAGTCAGAGAAGGAACAATTAGAAGAGATGCGGGCGTGGTGGGCCGAGTATGGTCGCTGGGTGATCGCCGGCGTAGTGATCGCGATCGGTTTGTTGGTCGGATTTAACCAGTATCAAAGTAACAAAGTGGCTGCTGAGGTCGCAGCGTCGGAGCTGTTCGAGTCGCTCGCCGAACACGTGTTTGACGGTAATCTCGATGATGCCAAGGGCGTCGCCGGCGAGCTTGCCAGCAACTACGCCAATACGTCGTATGCGGCTCAGTCCAAGCTCGCGATGGCGCGGCTGTATATGGATAAGAATCGTGACCAGGACGCCGCCAACGCGCTAAGCGAATTAGTCGCAATGCGTGGCAACAAAGCACTTAAGAATGTCGGACGACTGCGTCTTGCGCGTGTCTTGTTGTATCAGGACAAACCGCAGGAAGTCATCGATCTTCTTGCCGACAGGGACGGAGTTGCATTTGCAGGGCTGTACGCAGAAGTTCGCGGCGATGCCTATGCTGCGCTTGGTCAAATCGAGGAGGCCGGCAACGCGTATCGAATCGCGCTCGCGGATACCTCGCAAACTGTTAATCGCGGACTGGTGCAGATGAAGTTGATCGACTTGCCCGAGGCGGCACCTGCTGCCCCTGATGCGGATGCTCCGGAGGCAGATGCGGTAACCGAGCCTGATGCTGAGCCGATATCGAGCGATGAGGCTGGAGAAGCAGAGTGATGATGTCAGCACGCACCGTCGGATTGTTGATGGCTGCGTTCGTCTTGTCGTCATGTGGTCTTTTCAAAAACGATGATGAGAAAGAACTCGAGCCCACCGAGCTTATTGATTTCGCAACCAAGGTGGACATAAAGCGACTCTGGAGTGTGAAGATCGGCGATGACGCCGAATTTCTGCGGCTGGCGTTGCAGCCTGCCGGTGATGGCAACCGCATTTATGCGGCAAGTCGCGACGGTAATGTAGTCGCGTTGCATCCGGAGAGTGGCAAGGAATTCTGGCGCACGAGCCTGGACATCGAGTTATCGGCAGGCCCCGGAGTTGGTGACGGTCTCGTCGTAGTTGCTGCTTCGGATGGCTTCCTGATTGCGCTCGATGCCGATTCGGGTGTCGAAATGTGGCGCGCGAATGTGACGGGAGAGTCACTTGCCCGGCCTGTGATCAAGGACAATCTCGTTGTCACCATCACAATAGACAACATACTGCGCGCGGTGTCCGCTTTCGATGGCAGCGAGCGATGGACTATCGAACAGTCAACACCGGTACTGACAATGCGTGGATCGGCATCACCGGTACTTGTTGGCTCATCCGTCATCGCCGGCTTTGACAATGGGCGGCTTGTTTCTGTGAAGCTATCGACCGGCGACATCGATTGGGAAGCTATGCTGTCGCCACCAAGCGGGCGCTCTGATCTCGAACGACTTGCGGACGTTGACGGTTTGATCAGCGTTGTCGGCCAGGACGTCTACGCATCCGGTTATCAGGGCAGTGTTGCTGCTGTCGCGTCGGAATCGGGACAGTTCCTCTGGACCAGAGATGTGTCGACATTTGAAGGCGTCTCGGCAGACTGGAACAACTTGTACACGGTCAGCGCCGAGGGTGCGGTCATTGCATTGACGCGTCGTAACGGCGATGAAGCCTGGCGCCAGGAGTCAATGATACGCCGTGAACCGACAGTGCCGGTCTCGTTCCATACGACAGTTGCCGTTGGCGACTTCGAGGGCTACCTGCATTTTTTCAGTAACTACGACGGTGAGCCTGTGGCCCGCGTGCGGGTTGGTAATCAGGCGATTTCAAACGAACCTGTCGTCGTGGCTGATCGACTCTATGTGCAAAGCGATGCAGGCAGTGTTGCTGCCTTCATTGTGCAGCAACCGAAACGCCCAGGAAATGCGCCTGATATTTCAGACGAAGGCGCCTGACGCACAGCAACCAGGTTCAGTCCGATGCTTCCCGTTATTGCGCTGATTGGTCGACCCAATGTC
>Ga0255052_10002348_pt1 | contig 13747 bp, 7 predicted proteins | sample JV7_2_21_MG_FD_188632 | JGI IMG/M metagenome (GOLD analysis project Ga0255052, IMG submission 188632) | Seawater microbial communities from Jervis Inlet, British Columbia, Canada - JV7_2_21 | ecosystem: Environmental > Aquatic > Marine > Inlet | place: Canada: British Columbia | collected... | reverse complement strand
CCTATTTCTTGCGGAGGCAGTGGACATGATGGCGCCCCTGTACGCAAATGGTCTATTCGGATACGGTGTCAGTCTCATTCTTGCCGTGGGCATTGGCATTGCCTTCGGCTTTTTCCTGGAGAGAGGGGGGCTGGGAAGTTCGACTAAACTGGCTGCGCAGTTCTATCTAACGGACTTGAGTGTTTTCAAAGTCATGTTTACGGCCATTGTCACTGCTATGCTGGGATTATACTGGCTCTCCCGGCTGGGCCTTCTTGATCTCTCCCAGGTGTATGTCAATCCAACCTATATGCTGCCTCAATTGGCAGGTGGCTTTGTGTTTGGTATCGGGTTTATAACAGCAGGATTGTGTCCCGGAACCTCCTGTGTCGCTTTAGCGACCGGAAAGATGGACGGCCTTGTCGCCCTCGTCGGTATATTTTTTGGCATTTTCCTGTTCGGTGAAACCTTTGACCATTTTTATGATTTCATGTATGCCACGTCATTGGGTCAAGTCACACTTCCACAGTTCTTTCACATTTCCCATGGACTTATTGTGCTGTTTGTTGTGCTTGTCGCTCTGGGGGGCTTTTTCGGCGCCGGTGTTGTGGAGAGACGTTTTTCGCCTGCCAATGGCGGACGTGGCACGAATCAGGGTATTAAGAAACCAGCACCAAAGCTTGAGAAGATACTGGGGGCAATAGCATTGCTACTGGGTGCGATGGCTGCGGTTTCAGGGAATCCGATTCGAGGTGAACAAATCGATGCTCATCTTGCCTATCCCGATTCCATCGGGGGCAGGAAGATCGCCTATCTGGGACCTGTACAACTCGCTGAATCGCTCATGGCGCGGCGTCAGGATATGACGATATTGGATTTACGAAATGAAACGGATTTTGAAAGCTATCACATTCCCTCGGCCCAGCATGTTGTGGGTCTGTCTGATGTGACATCACCCAAGATTCCCAACGATAAAACAATCATACTCTATGCCGGCGATGGTCAACATGCAGCAGAAGCTTGGTCCGAAGTAACAGAGCAAGGATTCGAAAATGTGCTCGTCCTACAGGGCGGATTGGAGCGCTGGTTTGATGAGATATTGTTTCCCGATTTAACGGTCACGCGGGGACTTGATAAAAGCGCCATCGAGAAGATTGAAAAGAGGAGTCGCTATTTTGGTGGGACTCCCAAGCAAAACGACATAGGCAGGAGTGGTAGCAGACGCAGATATCTAAGAGAAGGGTGTTAAGCCCTAAAATGAGGCATGCCATTATGGACTTTGCATGGTTAAGAAACCAAATCATCGGGCGCGACACCGAATTTGAGACACCTTTCGGCTCGCGCCTATTGACCTATGCCGATTATGCGGCCTCGGGCAGGGGGCTGTATTTCATTGAGAAGGCCCTGCAAGACGTACAAAAGGCCTATGGTAATCCCCATACGGAAGATGATTATACCGGTGGGAAAACGACCCGCCTCCTGCATGAGGCCGAGAAAACGATAAAGCGTCTATTGAATGCCCAGAACAATTGTCATGTGTTTCCCTGTGGTAGCGGCTCGACCGGGGCTATCCTGAAGTTTCAACAACTGCTGGGTCTGTATTGCCCACCCGTGACAAGAGAACTAGTCCATGGGGCATTGCGCGAGTTTTCGGATCACGACAAACAAAACAGAACAGCCATTGATGGATTGCAGGATTGTATCAAGAAGAATCGGCCGGTTATATTCTTTGGCCCTTACGAACATCATTCCAACAATATTATGTGGCGAGAAACCGGGTGTGAGACTGTCGAGATAAACCTCAGCGCAGAGGGTGAAATCGATCTTGAGGATCTAAGAAACAAGGTCTCTGATCCTGTGTATCGGCATAGAAAGAAAATTGGGACGTTTTCAGCCGCGTCGAACGTCACCGGTCTTATCTCCCCTGTTTATGAGATTGCCCGGATACTCCACCAACAGGACGCCTTGGCCTGTTTCGATTTTGCAGCCAGCGGACCCTATGTCTCTATCGATATGAACAGGGATGAGACATCCTATTTTGATGCCGTCTTTCTCTCACCCCATAAATTTCTGGGCGGACCCGGTTCCAGCGGCCTGTTAGTCCTTAACCACATACATTACCGCAAGGATCTCGCTCCTTCGGTTGCAGCAGGCGGTACAGTCGATTATGCCAGTTCGTTTGCCTATGATTTCGCTAAGGAGGCGGCCATCAGAGAGCAGGCTGGAACGCCGGGCGTCCTGCAAATCATCAAGGCAGCGCTTTGTCTGGATTTAAAAGACCATATTCGCGTGGAAAGAATCAGGGCGTGCGAAAGGAAATGGATCCGGTCAGCGTTTGAACGATTCTCAGAGAATCCTAATATCATCATCCTGGGAGATCAGGAACCGGAAAAGCGGATTGGTGTCTTCTCGGTCCTGATCAAGCATCGAGACAAATATCTGCATCCCAGGTTTGCGGCGAGATTACTGAACGATCTCTTCGGCATTCAAGCCCGGGCGGGATGTTCCTGCGCCAGTCCGTACGGGCATCGATTGCTGCAGATCACTCATCGAAGGTCGAGTGCGTATAGAGAGGCTATTCAAAAAGGGTGTCATTCTATCAAACCCGGATGGCTGAGAATCTGTTTCCATTATGTGATGGACCAGGCAGAGTTTGACTTCATTTGTCAGGCAATCGACTTTGTCGCGGATTGGGGCCATCTCTTCATCGATGAGTACGAGATGGATTGGCGCACGGGCGCCTGGTCTCATAGGGATCTCGAACCTCAAAAACCGGATGAATCCGTGAATCTCGAACGGATACTTAGTGCGGCGCGGGATTCTGTGAAACATCAGAATTCCATTGGTCGTGAACAATTGTATCGACGGTATATCGATGAAGCCTTTGGCCTCCTCAATGACCGGAAGAGTAGTGTCATAATAGAATTCAACAGGTTTCGTTGTCCTGAAGTAGAAAAGTTGCGCTATTTTCCTGTTCAGCATATAAAAAGAGAACTGACAGGTTAGAGCCTGCGCATGGTTCTAAATAGCAGGAGAACAGATCATGACAATAAATGCCAGGCATTCAATCGTCGTTATTCTTCGTGACTCCTCTACTCCCTCATACGCAATAGGTTCAACGCCGCCATGGCGGTCCTGAACCTATTGTCCATTGATCCGCCTTGATTTCGGGCTTATGATCATTCCCATGGTTGAAAAATTAAGATTCCTATCAGCGAAGCGATCACTTCCAAAGTCTTTTTCAATAGGGAGACCGGTCATGAATCGAATGAGAATATATATCCTGTTATCTTCTATCGTATGGATGTCGGCAGTTGTCACCGCCCAAGACCTGGGCCTCACGAAAATTACGAATTGGCTGAAGTTTCCTCCGGATGAGCACCCTGGTTGGAGTTGGGAAACCGTCGCTGGCGTGGATTTCGATTCACAGGGCAATCTTTATATCTCAAGCCGGGGGGGAACAGCGCCGCCCCTGACTGTCTGGAAGCCTGATGGTACTTTACTCAGGGTTTTCCACGGTCCCGAGGTGCTGACCTGGGACCACTATGTGGAAATTGACAGAGAGAATAATGACATTGTCTGGTGGGCGATTGAAGGCGACAACGTTGTTTATAAAATGGATCAGGATGGAAATGTCTTATTGACCCTGGGAACACTCGGAGTAGACGGCAGCGACGCCACTCATTTCAGGGGCGTTACCGACGTCGCCTGGGGCCCTACCGGTGACCTGTATGTAACCGACGGAGCCAGGAAAATAACCTGCCGGGTGGTGAAATACGATAAAGACGGGAACTTCATTAAAGATTGGGGATCCATGGGCACTGGCGACGGGCAGTTTTATTATCCTCACTCCGTTTACGTGACTTCCGATGAACGGGTATTAGTTTGTGATCGGAATAACGGCCGCATACACGTATACGATAAGGATGGAAATCTGCTGGAATACTGGAATGATTTTACCAAACCCTACCATATTCGCAGGCATAAAGATGGTGGTTTCTATGTTTCTGAAGGCAGCGAGGACAGAATCTGCAAAATTGACATAAATACCGGTGAAGTTCTTGGTTACCAGGAAGGAGGATTCAATAATGCCCACAGCATAGCGATGGACCCTGTTTCCGGCGATCTGGTATGCGGATATCATCAAGGCCATGTTGAACGATTTAGAGTGCTCGGGGAGAAAGGAGAAAGAAAGGGGTCACGTCTTAAATAATGATTCCGCTGAAAAACCCTTTCAGTTAAAAACCCTGCGATATTGGGCCAAAAACAAAGGTAGCATGGCCCTTCTTGGGGGTTTATCAGCGGAATCAAATAATAAGTATTGACAGGTCTCGCAATCCTGCTTGCTCGAAAGCTACGATAAGCTATTGACAAGTTGCGAAAGCGAATAATGAACAATCAAAACGTGACCCCCATTCTGCCCATTTGTGAATGCACTGTCTTGTATAGCCGCCCGTTCGAGGGTATGATTCATGTTTTGAAAGGGTGATAGGGCCATGAGAAAAAAGGGCTTCACGCTGATCGAGCTGCTGGTCGTAATTGCGATCATAGCGCTGCTGATGGGGGTGCTGCTGCCGGCCTTGAGACGAGCCAAACGACAGACACAGGCCGTTATATGCCGATCAAATGTGAAACAGTGGGGTCTTGTGTTCACTCTTTATGCCTACGATAACGAAGACAGTTTTCCGCAAAGTGTTGCCGGCAATGGCGTCAATGCAGAGGACGCATGGATACTCGGCGCCACGTTGCCGTATTACGAGGAACTGGAGATGCGGATGTGTCCTTCAACAAAGACCATCGACAGACCGCCGGCAGAGGGGCTACGCGGCGGCACATTCACTGATTGGGGACCTTTTCCCCCATCCAGAAATGGGCGCGAGTGGTGGGATTCTTTTGCTACCGGCAGCTATGGATTCAATGAGTGGTGTGCAGACCCGCCTCCGGGCAGGCAAACTTTCTGGGGGATCTCTTCCGACAACGCCATAAGGAAGACCACCACCAAAGGCGCCGATAATATACCTCTCGTATTAGACAGCATATACGTTGACACCGCCGTGCGTGATACTGATGCCGCTCCGTCGAATGACGAGCATTCACGTGATGTATACAGCGCCTCGTGGAATAATAATGCCATGAAGTACTACAGCATTGACCGTCACAAAGGCGGGATAAATGCGGTTTTTGTCGACATGCATGCCCAACATGTGGGGATTAAGCAATTGCGGCGGCTCAAATGGCATAAGAACTTCGACACGAGTCTTACACCTGCATATGATACCTGGCTCGATTCATACAAAGATTACTAATCGACTGATACGGAGAGGAAGGTGTCACGTTCTAGACTCTGATCGAAAGCTACGACAAGTTATTGACAAGTTGCGAAAGCGAATAATGACTAATTAAGACGTGACCCCTCTACTCCCCCTCGGCTTTGGTGGTTTGCTTAGCAACAGGTGTCGAATATCTGCGCCAGTTGATCTTATCGGCCGAACACAGGTGTGGGATAAGCAGAAATTGACGGGTTTATTTGAGGGGCATGGAAGAGAAATCTGTTCGTTTGCAGGATCAACGGGATTCACAGGGATAGAATTTAACCACGAATACACACGGCGCGGCCTTCGGCCGCAACCAATATATCTCTCACAGAGGCACAGAGACACAGAGAAGCGCAATATATGTAAAAAACTCCGTGAACTCCGTGGCTTCGTGAGAGACAATCTAACCTACTGTCTGACAGGTGGATACGAACACAGTGAAAACAATATCAAGCATAAAAAACAACAAGTCAACTTGTTGTAACACAAATGCTTGAAGACTTTCCTTGCATAGGAAGGGGGGCACGTCTTAAATAATAACTATTGGCCGCTCTCGCAATCCTGCTTGGTCGAAAGCTACGACAAGTTATTGACAAGTTCCAAAAGCGAACAATGAATAATTAAGACGTGACCCCCATTACGTTCGTACGGCAAGCTGATCTGGAAGAAGGAATTCTGTGAGTTCAACTCCACAGGAGGCACCTGTGGCCGAGTTGTGGCTATTGATAGCGCCAATAACTGCTATCATGCAGGCCAGACACATGCAGACCTGTTTGGTGTCAACAATGGCACCGGAAATGTGTATATCGTTAGATTCGACGGAGCGAAAGACCAACAGGCGAGCCCGTAACTTCACCTTTAATTCCCTCCGAATATTACACCTTTCAGAGGCCAAACCTTTCTAATTTTCGTGGTTGGAATAATGTCCGGAGTATATGGCTCAAGCGGATTAGCGCTAACGAGTATCCAGTCTTCTTTCGTAGGATAGACCCTTTTTATTTCATTGCCAACAGATTCTTCGTCAGTCTCAATTACAGCTAATCCACCCGACTTAATCTTGCAGCATTGGGGAGCCATACCCTCCTCTACGAGAACATTTTGGCCGTTACGGGCTATCGGTTCTATGCTGTCGCCTTCAACAGTAATCATTTTCATATTTCTAAAATAGGAAGAATCAATGTTTTCGCACGGATGCCACTCATTACCATTTAGACTTTTAGCATTACAGCGATCGCATGGTTCATAAAGAACACCTACAACTCTGTGCAGAGAAAGTGTCTTTCTGTCAACTTGGACAGGAGCCGTTATCTTGAGGGGATTAATCGAGTAAAGAAAAGCACTTTCATCATTAAATGAAATCCGCCTAAGGTACCTTCTCTGTTCGCTGGATTCTCCAACAACCAAATCCCCATCAACCGGCATATCATCTGAATTGGATAATAAAACACACTGGCCGCATCTTGCAACGGGATCAAAAGTGCTGCCAGTCACATGCACACAAGCAAAATTTTGTATAGCTTTATCGGTTTCTTGTTCAACTTCATCAACAACCCATGATTCAGATCTAGCTGCGGCTCGCCCAATATGTTTAATGTGTAAAGACTCGTTAAAAGTAAATGTTGCTATATTTGAAGCGGTGGTTGTTATAATTCTTCCTATCATCTTGATTTTTCTTAATTCTTTCAGTATAGTCAGTTCCGATTCAAAATTACCTTTAACATGGCTATTGATCAAATCAACACACGTCCTAACCATTGGCTTTGTTAAGTCATCTTCCGTTAATGCATGCGAACCCGGATTAAGTATGCGGTCAACTTTTTCATCCTCGATCCATCTAACAATCTGATCTCTTCGGCTGCTCGCAAGTGGATTCGGTTGTCTCAGATTTTTGTAATTACTCAGAGATTTTGATAAATTATGCGGCGAAAAGAAGCATTCAACTGAATACGACTGCAGAGTCATAAATACCTGTTCACAATATTTTCTTAATAAGTTAGGAGTTGTTTTCCAATTATTATCTATTGAATCTTTAATTCTGTCAAAAAGACCACCTGGTTGCCATGACAGAGGTCTTTTCCAATCCCTTGGATTTAATTCTACAATGTTATCAGTTTTGAAATTGCTACTACAGTTTTTTAGGAATTGACTCTGATGAGTAGCCAATATAATCTGTGCTCCATCTTCCATTATTGGTGCTAGTATCCGATCCGCCCACGTTTCCCTGTGATCTTCATCAAGAGACAGTATCGGGTCATCAAACAATACAAAAGAAATACCTCCGTCGTGCTTTTCAAGCAATGCACAGAGAAAAGACAATGCTATTGATCGCTGAAGTCCCGCATTCGCAAAATATTTGCCGGCAACCTCATAGTTTTCCTTCGACAGGAAAGGTTCTATTGTCTTTCCTCTTTCGAGAACAAGTTTTGAGGGAACTAATCCAGTTGGGCTTTCATCATATAGTAATTTCCAGTTTTTATCCGAAACTGTTTTGATTTTCTTGAAGACTTCCGTTGTCTTTTCAAGTGCAAATGCTGAAAGTTTCTTAATTTCATCTATTGGCGACTTCAAACTTTCAAGGAGACTATGTATAGTCTCTGATTTTTCAATAGTCTCCCGCAGCCGTATCATTTCACCCAGTTGTGTTTTTATTGTGTTAAGAGGCTTAATGTCTGACGCCTTACTTTTGCTTTTTGACAATACTGTCAAGAGTGAAGTTTCTTCCGATGATGTAAGTAGTTCTTGTAACTGTTCTTTAACGCTTTCAAAGTTAATATTGCCCCATTTCAAGATTTCAATCGCTTTCAAGGCATCATTACACGATTTAACAAAAGCATCTGATGCAGTTAACAATTCAGCATCTGTTTCATCAAAAAAGGTTATTGGTTTAACCGTAATATCTTCCAATGTTTTACAAAGTTCTTGAATCTTTAGATCATACTTGTTGACAATATTGTGTAAACGAGTGTCCAGAGAGTCTTCCGTTTTTTTCCAATCTTCCAATATCCTCTTTGATGGCAAGCTCTGACTGATGTTCTTTATATCATCAGGAATAAATTGTTTTAATTCTTCTGATAAGTCATTAAAGAAATCTCTTAACTGTCGCTGGAGCTCTGAATCTAATGTTTTTAGTCTCTTTAACTCAGCTTCAATCTGCAGATCCTTAATGGATTGATCGCAGACAGGACATTGCATTTTTTCAATATCATAATCATCAGATGCACGTAACTTGAGATCAAGCCTGCTGCCCTCTTTTTCGACTTGTTTCCACCAGTTAATTCGTTTTTCAATTCTTCTTTGGGCTTCTACACAAAACGTCTTGAATTCTCTTTCAGTTGTTTCTATTGTTTTATCGTCGTGTTGTTCTGCGTCATATTGAACTTCAGCAAAAGAAGGAAATACAATCTTGAAATCTTTTTCCAAATTTGCAATTGCCTCTATCAATTTTTCGGCTAATCCTTCTGTTGAGCCTTCGCTATCACTGTCAACACCAAGTATCTCTGCTACATTCTTATTGGCGTCATCAATTTCTTTTTGGATGAGGGTGTTTTTATCGGTTAGCTCTTCAAGTGTCGGCTTCTCTTTTGAGATTAATCCCTGAAGTTTGTCTCTCACTGGACTGTTGTCGCCAAGCGGATCAGCAAGGTGAGCTAATCTTTCTTCTAACAATATCCAATTTGAATTGACAGTACCTTGTATGCTATTTGCATATCTAGTTCTGTTGCCGCCAATGCCACTTGCCAAGGCACCGATATCGCTCAGAACATCAAAACCTAATATCATGGACAATATCTTGATAATATTGTCAGCATTTTCCAATGTGTTCCGGCCTAATACAGTTGGAGCAACAAGAGATATTTGCAGATCGAGAGGCTTAATCCCATATTCCTCAAGACTTTTACACGACTTTAACGCATCTACATCAATACCAGCCTCAAGCCCGCTTGCAAGACTCCGTTTTATGTATACTGTATCTGATTGATCTTCCGTTTTCAGTTCAATTGTGACCCACGAATCAGGCACAACGTTTTCTATACTCGTTTCAGGCAGCGTTGAAATTATAGGCCAGTTAGATCGTATTCTTGCGCCTTTTTTTGTTCCATCTGTTTTTTTGTGAATATCAGTTTCTTGTTTATCATCAGAAGCATCTGACATCGTAATTCCGGTGAATGCCCAAACAACAGCACCAAGTAAACTACTTTTACCACTACCGTTTGGGCCATATATCAAATTAGACTTTCCTTCGAAAGAAAATGGAAATGTTTCTCCATGACTACCAATTCCCCTTATCGAATGACACTCAATATTGTGTATATACCACTCTGCCCGTTCTACATTTTCTTGAGTTACTTCTTTCTCTTGTTTCTCAATGTTCTCGTCCTTCTTTTCTTCTCCTGACTTTGCTCTATCTTCTAACAACCTTCTGTAATATTCTAAGAATTTCTTTGCACGATCTTCACCAGATTGACCGCTCAATTGTTCATAGTTTTCTGTGATAATTTGCAGCACGTCTTTGGTTGTTTTATCAAAGGGGCCGATTGTGGTACCTGTTGCAGAAACAGATTGAGACTCGTTGAGTTTGTCAATCACAGCTTTTGATTCTGGATTCAAATGCATATCAAATCCCCTTTTGCCAAACCACAATCATTATAATTTTCTTATGAACTGCACAATCCATGTCAAGAATCACAGGAATTCCGGCGACACCATACTTAATTCCAGTCGATGTCTGCGTTGCTCGCGTTCTCGGCTTTGGTGATTTGCTTAGCAAGAGGTGTCGAATATCTCTGCCAGTTGATCTTATCGGCCGAATGCGCGTGTGGGATGAGCAGAAATTGACGGGATAATCTGAGAGGCATGGAAAAGAAATGTGTTTTTTCCAGGATCAACGGGATCCCCTGCAATTGACTATTTGGGCCACTAAACTAACTAACCGTTAACGCCGTGTACAAGTTTTTCGAAATACGGTTTTTTGCCCAAGAACGAGGCTGTTCTTCTGCCTTCAGGGCACAGTCTACGACAGATTCTATGGGAATCATGTTTCAACGGCCACGAATCAAGGTTGCCCTCAGGAACCCTTAAACGCCGTTAGGTCTTAATCCTTTTGATCTTTGTACAGTATAATGATAAAATGTAAAAAGATCTGAAACATGTCAGCTTGGCTGGGATAATAGAGATAGACAGCCAATGGCAAAAGAACTGAATATCCAAACTATCCAGCAGGCACAAGCGGGGAATGCGCAGAGTCCGTCGGCAGTGGCCGAACAGGTCCGGCAGAAGGTCGATACGTATATCTACCGTCTTACCCTGGACTACCATCTAACCCAGGATCTAACCCAGGAGACGGTCCTGGAGATGATCAAATCCCTTCCTCAGCTTGAGGTGCCCCATGTCAATGGCTTTTGGGGCTGGATTTTCCGCACCGCCCTCGGCAAGGTACAGCACCACTTCAGGCTCCAAGGCGCCCGGCGTCTGGCCCAGAAAACGACTTGCGACAACTCCGTTCTGGAGTCCCAGGCAAGCGATGACAACAATCCCATGAACGCCCTCGTTAGTGAAGAGATCCGGAAAACGGTGCTGGGTGCCATGCAGGCCATTAAGATCAAATACCGCAATATTCTGGTCCTGCGCTGCTTCGAGAACCTGTCCTATGGTCAGATTGCCATGATCCAGGGCGGTAGTGAACTCAACCCAACCTTCACGGTTAATAGGGTAAAACTCACTTTTTGATAGCCTCACAGGGGTTGGTTTCCACTACAAGGGTGTCTGTTTGGCTATCACTTGGTTTCTATAAATCTTGGGCGGAGCCTGCGCCGGCAATGTTAGGTTTAGCTTTTCCAGTAGTATTTTATGGTCCTGTTCAGGTTCGGTATAGCGTTGTAGATGGAGTGTGCGATTGTCCTGTGTTGGGATGTAGACATCCAATAATTGGATCTTGGAAAATATCTCCAATGCGGATTGACTCGTCAAGCCTGGAGCACTGCGCTTCAACTTCTGACGGAGCGTGGTTTGTAAACAGTAACTCATAAACGCAATGAATATATGGGCATCAACGCGACTCTCCAAATGGTGATGGATCGGGCGAATGCTTAAGTCACTCTTCAATTCTTTGAACGACTGTTCAACCCGGGTTTGAAGCATGTACTGCTCCCAGAGTTCAACCGGATGTTTGCCTGTTTGATTCGTGCGTAAGAAGTATTTGCCATCACGATGGATCATCCGACGGTAAGCCTGCCGGTCAAAACGGTACTTAAAATTCTTAGGACTGACTTTTTTGCCTTCTGGGGGCAACTGTATATCCACGCATTTAGAGCAACTGCCCGCCTCGTGCAGCAAGACGCCTAAACGTTTGAGGAATCGGTCACGGTCTCGATAGTTCTTCTGGAGCTTGTCAAGACCACGCAAATAGGTTCGGAGCTTACGGTGACGTATAGCACGCTCTTTTTGCAACCGGGCTTTGCTCTTGGCTAAGACATAGGTTTCGCCCTGGTCCTTGATGGATTTGACATACACATCCCCCCTGGCCTGTTGCCATTGAGTCTGGAGCAGTGACTGTTCAAATGAATCCAAGAGTTTTCGAGGTGTGCCAACCAGGTAATTGACACCGTTATTTCGCATGAGGCTCAACGTCTCTTCTTTGGGGATACCCCGGTCCATGAGCCAGACTCGACGAGACTTGCCATACCTCAATTCGATCTTGGTCAAGAGATCGGCCAACGTGGTCTTCTCTGACGTATTACCGGCCAAAACTTCATAGTTCAGGGGGAACCCATCGGGTGTGACAACCAAGGCAATTAACACTTGCCTACAATCGCTACGACGATCTTTGCTATGACCAAACTGAGCTTTAGGATTTTGCTCACACAACCCTTCGAAATACGTACTGGTCAGATCGTACAGTAAGACATCATAGCTGATGTCAAACAGAGTCTCCCAGCGTTCTTTGAGATACTGACACAGCTCATCTTTATAGGGCAAAATCTTATCCAAGCACTCGTACAAACGGTTCTTCTGAGCCACCGTAAAATCACAATCCAAAAGGACGTCCATGGCCGTCTGATCAAACCAGTGCTGATGCACATAAAACTCGGACCCCGGCTTAATCAGTCGATTTATCACCAGCAACTTCAAAACCTTCGAAAAAGCAATCGTGGTCTTGTAGCCGTCAATACGCTTTTTCCAGAACGAGTCCAACTTAAGTTCATCCCAGATTTGACACCCCAGCCAGCAGTCTCCAAAGGCTCTCGGATGGGACAGTTTCAGGTGTGACAAACGGACAGGAATGGCATCAATATCTTCACAAATGGATTTCTCTTCAGTGGCAAACAGATACTTGTAGACCGGTTTGTTCTGATCGACATCAAAAACCTGTAATGTCTTACGCCACGCCTTCTCCTGGTCATTGGTAATTTCCCCCAAATAGAGAACTGTCTTCTGAGATACTCGCCCGTTGGCAATGCGTCTATTCTCAACCACGCTGTAGTATTGGTGTAGTTTACCGTTCTTCTTGCGTTTGTGACATCTGAGAAACATAGTCACATTGTCTCAGATGGTCACACCGGTTCAACCCCCAAGGTCTGCACCACACACGATCTGGGACCCAGATCGTTCATAACAGCCCGGTACTGCCGAAAGATTTTGTAAAAAACCCGTTTCTAACGCTCAACCGTGAAAGTTGGGTTAGAACCTCACAAAACACATTTCTCTCTTTTTTAACTGGACTTTTGCAAAGTTGAAATATTAATCACAAAAGGGGTGTTTTGACGACAAATATTGAAGATCAGGTTGGTAAATATATCATGGAGGATATTGCGATGCCAGCTATTGTTGATTTTCCGACAGTCGTCAAGAACGCCCTCCAAGAGTTTGGCCCTGTGTTCGCCAATGAACCCGAGCGGAAGCATTTTGCCGAATATCTCACGGGCTTGATGATTGCGCACAAGAAGAACGTCTCTGCGATCAATAGGGAGTTCGCCGCCACCACCGATCAATCCTGCTTGAACCGTTGGATAACCCAATCGAACTGGGACGAGGAAGCATTCAATCTTCATCGTATTAACTGGCTGCAATCCAATCCCAAAACACAATTCAGCACCCAGGGCGTCATTCCCATTGATAACGTCTTGGTGGACCACTGCGGCAAACTGATTGAAGATGCAGGCTATTTTTGGGATCATGCTGATCAGCGTTACAAAATCGCCCATGACTATCTGATTGTTAACTACGTCTGTACATCGGGTAAGCACTATCCCTTGGAGTTTTTCCGCTTTGTTAAAAAGGAACACTGCGAGCAACAAGGTATTGAGTTCTGTGATCACAACGTCTTGTTTCGACAACTCGTTGATTGGGTCCAGGACAATGATATCCCAGGTGACTTCACCTTTGATAGCTGGTTCACTCACAAGGACAATCTGAATCGCATCAACGTCCTGAAACGCAATTATGTTGGCGATTTG
>Ga0255052_10002347_pt1 | contig 13749 bp, 11 predicted proteins | sample JV7_2_21_MG_FD_188632 | JGI IMG/M metagenome (GOLD analysis project Ga0255052, IMG submission 188632) | Seawater microbial communities from Jervis Inlet, British Columbia, Canada - JV7_2_21 | ecosystem: Environmental > Aquatic > Marine > Inlet | place: Canada: British Columbia | collected... | reverse complement strand
TCATGTCCTTAGTCCAAAATAAAGTTGGAGCGGCCCTTGGGCTGCGATCGCGGCCCAAGGGCCGCTCCAACAGGTGCTAGTCACGCAAGCCGCTCCAACAGGTGCTGGTCACGCAAGCCGCTCGAACAGGTGCTGGTCACGCAAGCCGCTCCAACCGTTACTCGTCGCGCAGGGCGCGGCGCAGAATCTTGCCAACATTGGTTTTAGGTAGCTCGTCACGAAACTCGACGATGCGCGGTCGTTTGTAATTGGTCAGGTTCTCACGACAGTGGTCGAGCACGTCCTGCTCAGTCACATTCGGGTCAGTGCGGACGGCAAACAGCTTGACGATTTCGCCGGATCGTTCGTCCTCCAGTCCGATAGCCGCCGCTTCGAGAATACCGTCCATCTCAACCACAATATTTTCGATTTCATTCGGATAAACATTGAAGCCGGACACGAGGATCATGTCCTTCTTGCGATCTTCAATAAAGATGTAGCCGTTGTCGTCCATACGACCAATGTCGCCGGTCTTCAGCCAGCCGCCAGGAAGCATCACGTCCGCCGTTTCCTGCGGTCGCTGCCAGTAGCCCTCCATAACCTGTGGGCCTTTGACGCAGATTTCACCAGCCTCATTGACAGGCAGGGCATTGCCATCGTCGCCACAGATTATTACGTCCGTCGATGAAATAGGCAAACCAATTGCACCGTCAAACTCTTTGCCAATCGGGTTGACAATCGCCACAGGAGACGTCTCGGTCAGGCCATAGCCCTGCAAAATTGGGCCGCCGGTCGCCTCTCTCCATTCAGCAGCAACGGCAGGCTGTACGGCCATACCGCCACCAATGCAGACGCGCAGAGAACTGAAATCAAGGTCGGCAAACCCGGGCGTATTCAGGAGCGACGCAAACATCGTGTTAACCCCGGTGAAGAGATTGAAGCTGTGCTTTCCAAGTTCTCCGACAAACCCTTTGAAGTCCCGCGGATTGGTGATCAGGACGTTTTCACCACCCTGGCTCATCACAGTCAGACAATTACCTTGCAGCGAAAATATGTGGTACAGCGGCAATGCCGTTATGGCGACGATATAGTCGAGATCTTTATAGACATCACCTTGCCACTCCACCGTCTGCTGCACGTTGCAAACCATGTTGCGATGGCTGAGCATCGCGCCTTTTGACACGCCTGTTGTGCCACCCGTGTACTGCAGAAAAGCGATATCGGCAAATCCGATCTCGACAGTTTGAAGCTGTTGCTGCGAGCCGGCACTCAGCGCTGACCTGAAAGTGATGCTGCCGGGGAGCGAGTATTTCGGCACTAAATTCTTAACGTGGCGTATGACGAAGTTGGTGATTATGCTTCTGGGGAAGCTAAGCAGGTCACCAATGCCTGTCGTGACCACCTGTTTTATAGGTGTCTTGCTGATAACGTCCTCGAGAATGTGCGCGAAATTCTCAAGAATGACGATGCACTTCGCGCCTGAGTCATGTAACTGATGTTCAAGTTCGCGCGCGGTGTATAAAGGATTGGCGTTGACGACCACCAGCCCTGCGCGAAAGATGCCGCACATAGCGACCGGGTATTGCAGGATGTTTGGAAGCATTACGGCTACACGTTCGCCGCGCTCCAGTCCAAGCGTTTGCTGCAGGTAGCAGGCGAACTGCATCGACTGCTCGTCAAGCTGTCGATACGTCATCGTCGTACCCATGTTGCTGTATGACGGCCGGTCGGGCCACTTCTCGAATGCTTGTTCGAACAGTTCGCGAACCGACCGAAACGGAGCTGGCGGCAATTCCGCAGGAACCCCTTCGGGGTAGGACTTAAGCCAGATCTTTTCCACGTATGAGCCTCTCAGTTCCCCAGAGCCTGGGCGATAATTGGCCATGCATTATCCAGTAGCAGCGGTTGCGCGGCAGCATTAGGATGAATGCCGTCGTCCTGCATTAGCTCTTCATTGAGGGCAATGCCTTCCATAAAGAACTCTATCCAGGAAATGTTATTTTTGACGGCTGCCTGGCGAAAGACGTTCTCAAATTCTTCGATGTATCGCTGACCGTAATTTGCCGGAATCTTTATACCCAGGAGAACTACTGCCGCGCCGGAGGCTTTGCTGGTAGCAATTATCTTGTTGAGATTGCCGCGCATACGACTCGACGGAAAGCCGCGCAGGCCGTCGTTGCCTCCCAGCTCGAGGATGATCAAGGCCGGGTTGAAAGATTCCAGGGCCTGGCCGATGCGAGCGGCACCGCCTTCAGTTGTTTCGCCGCTGATGCTGGCGTTAATCACTCGATGTTCGTACCCTTGCTGCTCGAGCCGTGCTTGCAACAAAGCAGTCCAGGATTGGTCAACGTCTATACCGTATCCCGCACTGAGGCTGTCCCCGAACACGAGCACGGTCGGAGCATCCGCACTATTCGCAGCACTGGCTAGCAACATAACAACAAAGGCAATCAATCTACGCATGGGCAATCAGTCAACCAGTAATTCCGCGGTTCTTGCGGCACATGACATTAGCAAAGAGGTTAGCAGTCCGGAGGGTGGTCTGACCATTCTGGCGGACGTCAGTTTCAACATTGAAGCGGGCGAATCGGTCGCCGTAGTGGGGCCGTCCGGCGCCGGCAAGTCTACATTACTTGCTTTATTGGCGGGCCTGGACCTGCCAACCCGTGGACACGTTGTACTCAACGGCGCCAATTTAAGCGGGCTTAATGAAGACGGTCGTGCCCGGGTTCGCGCGCAGAGTGTAGGCTTCGTGTTTCAGTCGTTTCATCTGGTGCCTTCACTCAACGCCCTGGAAAACGTCATGCTACCGCTCGAACTGGCGGGAGGCGAAAACGCTCGTGCCGGGTCGCTGGAAATTATCGACAAGGTCGGCCTCAGTGAACGCTGGCGGCACTATCCGGCACAGCTTTCCGGCGGCGAAAAACAGCGCGTGGCAATAGCTCGAGCATTTGCCACCGAGCCTGCCGTGTTATTCGCGGACGAGCCCACCGGCAACCTCGATAGTCGCACGGGGAACAACATCATGGAGCTCATGTTCGAGCTAAATCGCAGTTCGTCGACAACGCTGGTGCTTGTAACTCACGATCATTCGCTGGCTGAGCGTTGCGCAAGAATTCTGAGTCTGGACGCTGGACGGCTCGTCAGCGACAGCCGGGGCTCCGAGTGAAGGCTGTTGCCTTTGCTTTGCGCAGTTTTGGCCGTGAGCTGCGCTCGGGCGAGGTTCTGGTTTTGCTTGCTGCCATCGCGCTGGCGGTTGCTGCGTTAACGGCGGTAGGATTTTTGACCGACCGTATCGGCAAGGCCGTTGCACGACAGGCTAACGAAGTATTGGCGGCGGACCTGCGGTTTCGGTCCCAGGAGCTTATTCCGGACTCGTGGCGCGAAAAGGCAGTTGAGTACAACTTGCAAACGGCCGAGACAAACACATTCCCGAGCGTCATATTCGGCGAAGAATTAAGTGCACTGGCGACGATCAAGGCGGTGAGCGATACCTATCCTCTGCGCGGAGCGGTACGCGTTTCCGACACTCTGTTCGGTGAGCAACGGGTCGTTAACGGCATACCGGCGCGAGGTGAGGTTTGGGCCGACGGTGCTTTGTTGGCAAGAGTCGAGGCGGATGTCGGTGGCAGACTGACGGTTGGTGAGTCGGACTTGCTCGTAACTGCGGTTCTGACGTATCGGCCGGACCAGTCCATCGGCTTCGCATCACTGGCACCATCGGTGCTGGTCAACATCGCGGATATCCCGGCGACAGGATTGATCGGCGAAGGCAGCCGCGTTGGCTACGCGTTGCTGGTCGCCGGCGACGAAAATGCGGTTAACGAATTCAATGAAGCGATTCAGGACGACCTGACCGACTCGGTACGCGCTTCGAACCGCGAGGAAAGCAGCGAACGCGTCAGTAACGCCGCAGATCGCGCACAACGATTCCTGTCGCTGACGGCAGTGGTCAGTGTGCTGCTGAGCGCGGTCGCGGTCGCGATGTCGGCACGCCGTTTCGCACACCGGCGCATGGATACGGTTGCATTGATGAAAAGCCTCGGCGCGACACAACGCTTTGTTATCGCTGTCGCTGTTGTACAACTGCTGTTGCTCGGGCTTCTTGGCATCATTGTCGGCAGCTCGGTTGGCTATGCGGCCGAGGAGATCCTGTCGTGGATCCTGTCCGACCTGATTGCAAATGACCTTCCGAATACTGGACCGATGCCGGTCGTTCTTGCCGCGGGCAGTGCGCTGGTTCTGCTCGTCGGCTTTGCCTTGCCGTCTTTGATTCAGCTGCGTGACACGCCACCATTACGCGTATTGCGACATGACGAAATGCCACCGGCACCCTCTCGTGTGCTCGTTGCCGGCTTGTCGATGACTGCCGTCGCGGCACTTTTGTATCGCTCTGTTGGCGACGCACAGATGCTTGTAATCATGCTTGGGGGAATTGTCGTGATCGCGGCAGCTCTTTATTTTGTCGGACGCGGACTGGTCGCGACGATGGGCCGCTTTCGCTCGGGCGTTGGTGTGGCCTGGCGCTACGGCCTGGCCAATGTTGCACGACGGGGTCGTGATAGCGCGGTGCAGGTCGTTGCGTTCGGCCTGGGTTTGACGGTGTTGCTGTTGCTAACGATTGTGCGAACCGACCTGCTGCAGGGCTGGCGAAAGACGATGGACGAAAACGCACCGAATCATTTCATGATCAATATTCAGCCTCAGGAACTCGATTCAGTCGCAAATATATTTTCGAGTGGTGGGATTGACGTGCCCGATTTTGTGCCGATGGTTCGGGCGCGTATGTCCGCCATCAACGGTGAATCGGTAAAAGAACGTGAGTACCCGACGCCGCGCGGCAACTGGATGGCCAATCGCGAGGCAAATCTCTCCTTCGCCGCTACCTTGTCCGACAGTAATGAAATTGCGGCCGGTGAGTGGTGGGCAGAGGATTACTCCGGGCCGCCATTGGTCTCTATCGAGGACGAGGCAGCTGCCGATACCGGCGTGGGGCTTGGCGATCAACTGACATTTATGATCGCAGGCAGGGAGCTGGAGGCTACGATCGCCAGCACTCGAACGGTCAACTGGGACTCCTTTCAACCTAATTTCTTCATGATGTTTTCTCCAGGCGCGCTGGACGGCATGCCGACCACCTATATATCAAGCCTGCGTTTGGAAACAGAGCAGCAGCCGGCGCTCGTCAAACTGGTCCGGGCCCATCCCAGCATCTCCATTATCGACATCGATTCGATCCTGCAGCAGATTCGCGGCATTATCGAAAAAGCCAGTCTCGCAGTTCAGGCCGTCTTCATTTTCACCATGGCTGCTGGAATTGCCGTGCTATTTGCAGCCGTCCAGTCGACGATTGATGAACGTCGTTTCGAGAGCGCAATGTTGCGTGCTCTTGGGGCCCGCAAGCGCACGGTTCTTTCAGGTGTCATGGCTGAATTCGCTGCTCTGGGTGCGGCGGCAGGAATACTGGCGTCCGCGGGAGCATCCATTCTGGCGGCGATCGTCGCCGTGCAGCTGTTCGACTTGCCGTATGAATTTAACCCCTGGCTATGGGCCGTTGGTGTGGCTGCGGGCGTGTCGATCGTTTGCGCAAGTGGCTTCGTTGCGGCGCGTGGTGCAGTTAATGCACCTCCGGTCGATGTGTTGCGAGCGGCTTGATGGAACCTGCGTATCTTTCTTGCGGGGTCGTACTGGCTCGTACTACAGAGCGCGGCTGGAAGACCCTCCTGCTCCGCGCCTACCACCACTGGGATTTCCCCAAGGGCCTGCGCGAGGCGGGTGAGGAGTCACTGGAGGCTGCGTTGCGCGAGGTGGGCGAGGAAACCGGTATTGATGCGCTCGACTTTGATTGGGGTGAACGTTTCATGGAAACCGGCCCGTACAGCCGCGGCAAGACAGCGCGCTACTACCTGGCGAAAACAGTGCAGGAAACCGTTGTTATGGGGCCGTCACCCGAAACGGGTGAACCCGAGCATCACGAATGGCGTTGGGTTACTTTCGATGAGGCTTATGATCTTGCATCGCCGCGGGTGCGATCTGTCGTTACCTGGGCCAGACAAATCGTCGGTGCCTGAACGACAAGCCAGTCATTGCGAGCGAAGCGAAGCAATCTCGGGATTGCTTCGTCGGCGAGGCCTCCTCGCAATGACGCGAGCCGCCTAAACGACTCGGTTGCGTTTCTCCCCGGCCAGAAACGCCCGAACGTTCGCGGCGACTTCATGAATTGAATCCTGCCGCGACCGATCGGTGCCCCAGGCGACGTGCGGTGTAATCAGAAGGTTCCCTCCACGGTAGTCGAGCAGCGGATCGCCGTGCGTTGGTGGTTCCTGCGGCAATACGTCTATGGCAGCTGCGCCGATTTCACCAGCTTGCAGGGCGCCTGCCAGAGCCGCTGAATCGATCAGCGCGCCGCGAGCCGTATTGATAAGGATTGCCGTCGATTTCATCTTGCGAAATGCATCCGCAGCAAATAACTCACGAGTTTTATCCGTTAACGGACAGTGCAGCGAGATCACGTCGGATTGCGAAAGCAGTGCATCAAAGGAAACCCGATCGTCGTTGGTCGAGGCCGCAACGGGATCCGTTCCGGGCCGAACGGAGATGAGCACCTCCATGTCGAATTCACGGGCTTTACGCGCCACCGCGCTGCCAAGCTCTCCGTAGCCGACAATCCCCATCGTCATGGTCGATAATTCGCGCAGCGGATAAGCCAACATGCAGAAGTCCGGCGCCTGTTGCCAGGCGCCATCACGAACCGCGGCCGAATAGCGCGGCAGGTTGTGCGTTAGCGAGAGCAATAAGCCGAAGACATGTTCGGTAACAGAGCGAGTGCAGTAACCGCGAATGTTACATACCGCAACACCACGTCGCTTTGCACCCTCCAGATCGATATTGTCTGTTCCGGTCGCGGTCAGACCGATGAAGCGCAATTTGTGAGCTTCGGCGAACACCGCGTCGCCGAGCCGTGTTTTGTTGGCGAAAACAAACTCCGCATCGCGAATTCGGTCGACGACCTGTTCGTCACTGGTCGCATCAAATAAATTGAGTTCTGGCAGAAGGTCGGACAGGGGGCTCGTGTCAAGGCCTGGGCCGACGGTTGCGTAGTCAAGAAATACGGCTTTCATTGCGATTTGGCGTCGTCTCTGTCACAAAGTGTTTCACGATGAAGGATGAATACTGGAAACGCAAATCACTGGTAGAGATGACAGCTGAGGAGTGGGAAGGTCTTTGCGATGGTTGCGCGCTGTGTTGTATGCACAAGGTCGAAGACGAAGACACCGGCGAGGTGTTCTACACTGATGTTGCGTGTCGGTTACTCGACCTGGACAGCTGTCGCTGTGTAGATTATTCGCATCGCGCTAAACTTGTGGCGGAATGTCTGACCTTGTCGGCGGACACGCCGGAGCAATTTGACTGGCTGCCCAGTAGCTGTGCTTATCGGCGTCTCGCTAATGGCAAAGACCTGCCTGCCTGGCATCCGTTAATCAGTGGCGATCCGGAATCTGTGCATGAGGCCGGGATATCTGTCAGAGGCAAGGCGGTTTCGGAGAAAGAAACCAGGCTTTTTACCGTGTTAAGCAAAGTGGGCGACTAGATAATGAGTAATTACCCGACAGTTCCCTTGGATAGCTACCGCGAGTATCCGCTTGACGAGATGCGCGAGCGGGTACAGGAGTTCTATGCCGACATAGAGCGACGGCGCACGGTACGTGAATTCTCGAACAGGCCGGTTCCGAGGGACATCATCGAAATGGCGCTGAAGGCGGCCGGCACCGCACCGAGCGGGGCCAATCTGCAACCGTGGCATTTCGTTGTCGTAAGCGGCGCCGAAACCAAAAAGAAAATTCGCGTAGCCGCTGAGATCGAAGAGCGCGAATTCTATGAGCATCGGGCGTCGGCTGAATGGCTTGCTGCACTAGCACCCCTGGGTACCGATTCGAACAAGCCGTTTCTTGAAACCGCACCGTTCCTGATTGCCGTATTCCTGCAGAAATTCGGCGAGCTGCCAGACGGCCGAAGGGTGAAGCACTACTACCCCGTGGAGTCCACAGGGCTGGCAACGGGCATTCTGGTAACTGCGTTGCACCAGGCCGGGCTTGCCACGTTGACGCACACACCAAGTCCGATGAAGTTTCTCAATGAGATTCTCGATCGCCCGAAAAGCGAACGGCCGTTTCTGTTGCTGGTTGTGGGTTATCCGGCCGAAGATGCCGAAGTACCCGACATCAGCAGAAAGCCGCTTGAAGACTTTACGAGCTTTATTGAGTCCTAGAGCCGAGTTGCCAGGCATCGACCCAGGCGGTAGCGGTGTAGTGGAGTCCTGCCTGGTCCAGCAGGCGCTCTTCGAGATCTGGCATGTGTGCGACGCCAAAGAAAATGCCGATTCGGTGAGCTCCTGCGGCGATTTCCCTTTTCAACACATCGATAGCGCGTTGATTTCTTGCACCAATGACCGCAGAGCCGGAGTCCTCACCGAGAATGTCCTGGACCTTTTCGATGTTGGTCATCTCGTAGGCGATCATCGTCTTGAGTGAGTCGTCCTGGCCGGAGGAGACCATGGTCGACAGCATCTCAAGGTCCTGCAGACCGAGCGGGTCGCGGGCGTACTCGTCGAGCATGGCAAAAAATATTCGCCAGAAATACACATACAAAGACTCGCCGCGATCGGCCATGCTCTGTCTGAGTTCTTCGGGGGACAGGTCGGCATGCACGAAGTTCGTCTGATCGTAGTTGATTTCGTCCAGCTGGAATGACAAGTCAAGAAGCTTGGTCATGCCGATCTGAGTAGCGGAGAGAATGCCCCTACGCTTCTCAAGTCGATTACTCGCCACCGCATCCTGCGGAGCGACCAGCTCGTAAAGCAACACATCGTATTTGCGGAAACGCTCATTCAGCTCGGCGTAATAGGATGGGTCGCCAATGTGAATCGCGCTGATGAGGTCAACGCTAAGAATATCTTTGCTGTCCTCAGGCTCATAAGTGACGATGGACATTTGCAAGGCTCGTGGATGATTATCGTCATCCGTCGCGATGCGCACGAACACAGTGTTCGAATCGGCAAATGCAATCGTGGCTGTCGACAGGAGCAGAAAACTGACGACCAGTCGCAGCGTGGTTCCGCGTTCACTCATTTGAGTCACTCGGCATCAACCCGTGTTCTGCAAGCCCTGGGCGATGCCGTTTACGCTTGCCAGCAGGGCGTCGAACAGCCCTGTGTCCTCGTAGTCGGACTCGCGCCAGCGAGCGAGCAAATCGACCTGCATCAGGCTCATCGGATCGACGTAGGGATTACGCAACATGATGGCGCGCTGCAAGGTGCTGTCGCCCTCCAACAGGGTTTCACGTTGCGTGTACTCGAGAATCAGGTCGCGTGTCAGGTCGTGCTCTTGTTCGATGAGCGGGAAGAACTCATCGTGCAAGTCGCCGGCAAGTTCTGAATACAGGCGATTGATACCCAGGTCAGCTTTGGCAAGCACCATCTCGGCATCCGCCGTAAGAGCACGCATGAAATACCACTCGGCGAACATGTCGCGAAAAGCCTGCCGGTCGAATTGTTCGCTTGCTTTGAGAAGTCCGGTTCCTATGCCGTACCACCCTGGCAGCATGCAGCGAGATTGTGTCCACGAAAACACCCAGGGAATCGCACGCAGGTCGTCAATACCGGATCGTGAGCGGCGTGCGGAAGGGCGCGAACCGATGCGCATTCGCTCAATCAGATCGATAGGAGTGGCCAGGCGAAAGTAATCATGAAAGGCCGGTGTTTCGAAAATGAGCTTGCGATAAGCACGACGGCTTTCCTCGGCGATTGCGTCCATCATCGTATGCCATTCGGGCATATCGTTGCCGCGGTGCCTTGGCATCGCCGTTGCCAGTGCGACAGAACCGGTCACCTGTTCGAGGGTGCGCAAAGCGATTCCGCGCAGGCCATACTTCTCATTGATGATTTCGCCTTGCTCGGTAACTCGAAGGCGGCCATTGACCGTGCCTGGCGGCGCCCCGAGAACGGCAACATGAGTTTTGCTGCCGCCGCGACTGATCGTGCCGCCGCGACCATGGAACAATGTCAGTTCGACACCCTCTGATTCGACAGCGTCAGCCAGCGTGACCTGCGCGTTTTGCAATGCCCACCGGGCTGACGCAAGTCCGCCATCCTTGTTGCTGTCGGAGTAGCCGATCATCACGGTCTGACAGTTGTCGCGACGATCGAGATGCGCTCGATACAAGTCGATCGACAGCAGCTTCCGCAAAATCTCGGGGCCGCGATTAAGGTCAACAACCGTCTCGAGCAGCGGCACGATATCAAGTGGCACTTCGCCGCGTTTATTGTGCAATTCGCCCCACTGGGACAGCAACAACACCGACAATATATCGTCGCTACCCTGGGTCATACTGACGATAAAGGGGCCGATGGCTTTGGGGCCATATTTGCGACGGCAAAAAGCGATTGCCTGAAACACGCTAATGGTTTTTCGTGCTTTGGTGCCCAGGGCATCTGGCATGCTCTCGCGAGATTCAATCGCTTCGACAATTCTGGCAGCGCGGTCCTCAACGGACCATTCGTCCCAGTCATCTTCGCCAAGACACTCACCGACGACGGCACGGTGGGCCACCGCGTCCTGTCGAACATCAAGCGTGACCAGATGAAAGCCAAAGGTATCGATACGCCGCAACAAGCGATTGACGGCGAAGTGGCCGGCATGCTCGCCTTTGTTTGCACCGAGGCTGTCTGCGATAAGCTGTATGTCGGCACGAAATTGTGCGACTTTTTCATAGGGAAGAACGCCGTCGTCGTAAGTTGACTGCAAGCGTTGTTGCACGAGCCGCAAAAAGACCCGATACGGCATATTGCGATGCCGCGCCGGTACGGCGTGATAGGCGTTTTGAAACACGCCGCGGTATTCACCAATTTTCGCCGAGACTTCATCGCTGACCTCAACCCGGTCGGTCGACTGGCTGAGTTTCGCAGCGACTGCCGCACACTCATTAAAGTACAGATCGAGTATTAGTGAGCGTTGCCGGGCAAGTGTTGCTCGAATCGTCTTCGCATTAACATTTGGATTGCCATCCATGTCACCGCCGACCCAGGACGCAAAGCGAACGATTACCGGAACGTCGATCTTCTCGGCCTCGTTACCGTAAATGCGTGCGATGGCCGTCTGGATGTCCTCGTAGAATGGCGGCACCGTGCGATACAGCACATCGGTCATAAAGAACAGAATGTGCTCGAGCTCATCGGCGACGGTCATCTGCTCGGTAGGATGTTCGTCAGTTTGCCAGCCCGTTGTGATCAGCAAACGAATGTTCGCAAGTGCGGCCTGCGTTTCCTGCGCAGTCTTTGTTGGGTTCAGCAGGTCGACGAGATAGCGAACGATGTTCTGTTCTTTGCGTAAAATAGTTCGCCGCGTTGGCTCGGTCGGGTGTGCTGTAAAAACCGGCTCGATGAGCAGGGAATTGATGAGCTGTTGCAGCTCATCAATCGTCATACCGGACGCCTTGAGCTTAACGAGCGTGTCTTCAAAACCGCCGGGCTGGTAATGTCCAACCTCTCTGAGGTATTCGCGCCGACGCCGAATGCGATGCACTTTTTCGGCAGTATTGACCATCTGAAAGTAAGTCGAAAAACTTCTGATTACCTGAAGTGCCTGCGCTGGGTCGAGATTATCAACGAGCTGCGCAAGTTCTTCACCGGGCTTTTCGTTTTCCTCGCGACGGCGGATGGATCGTTGTCTGGCGTTTTCAACAAACTCAAACAGTTCGTCGCCGCCTTGTTCCTTGATCAGGTCGCCGACCATCGTTCCGAGAGTACGCACGTCGTCGCGCAAGGCCTGGTCCTTGTCCTCGAACATAATGTCCTGACGACGCAAGCCTTTGTGTACTCCGGTACTCATGGTTTGTTTACTTAGTCGCGAAAGTTTTCGTATTGCAGAGGCAGGTCGACATCAGCATCTTTGAGCAAGGCGATCGCGGCTTGCAGGTCATCACGCTTCTTTCCGCTGATGCGAAGCTTGTCACCTTGAATGGCGGCCTGCACTTTGAGCTTGCTACCTTTAACCATTTTTACCAGCCGTCGAGCCAGGTCTGTTTCAATACCCTTGCGCATGATGACCTGTTGGCGCGCTTCGGAACCACTGAACTCCGGCTCCTTTTCGTCAAGGCAGCCGATGTCGATGCGGCGCTTGGACAGTTTTTGTCGCAATATATCCAGCATCTGATTGAGCTGGAAATCAGTTTGAGTTGTCAGTGTTATGAGCTGGCCGTCGAACTCGAATTTCGAACCAGTGCCCTTGAAGTCGAAGCGTGTATTGACCTCGCGATTCGCCTGGTCGACACCGTTGCTCGCCTCGTGAGCATCGAAGTCACTTACTACATCAAAAGAGGGCATGCGGGTTCCTGCGGTCTGTTAGTCACAAGTTAGCAAAATCTTACCAAGCTGCCCAGATACGCCGGGGGCGTGGCCAAGATGAATTGCCGACAATGCCAAAGATGGCTGTTGACAGCGATCATACTCCTTTCCTCATCGATTCAGGCCCTGTCGGACGCTTATGTCGCGAGCTGCAGATGTCGGGAATTGATCCGCTTCTGACGTTCACCCGTGACGGGGCCCCGGCGTCTGGGATCGCCTTGTCGGCCGATGCCACCGCTGTATTCTCATCGGACAGTGCAGCAAGCCATTTCCGGCAGCAGGCGTATGACGTCCTGGCCGCAGGTCTGCCGTTGTCGGTCTCGGTGTTTCGGCTCGGACCAGGCAAGCAGGCAGGCGAAACGTTCGGCCGACTTTGCGAATTGCTGCGCGCAGCAACGGAGGCGGCAGCGGCAAGGTCGGCGGATATCGAAATTGCGATTGAGGCGGGAGCATTGACGCCGCAGGCTGCATGGTCATGTAGAAGTAATCATCTGGGCGATGGTCCGGTGTACCTGTTTCCGGAGAGCTCGATGCTGCAACCGGATGCGTCCCCGGCGCAGCGCAACCGGCATGAGCGTTTCTGGTTGCAGTTGTGGCACTTGCGGACGACAAGGACGCTCAGGGTCGCGTATGCACCATTTGTCGTGTCGCAGTGTCCGTTGCTGTCCGCTGAAGCAGCGCAGGGGATTGTGCCGTGTATTGGCCTGCAAGGCCCGCTGGGATCGGCATGGGTACCGCTGCGATTGAACTTAGTGCGTTTTGCCGACAGCGATGGCAAGCTCATGAAGGGTGCACTTGAGGACGCCCTGTGCCGCGCGGTGGAGATTGGTGATGCATTTCACACGCTTGCACCGTGGCCGACGGCGCAAACACGCCACGATGCGTGGCTGAACCGACGGCTGGCAATCATCGTCACCGGATTCGGTGATCTGCTGCAGCAGCAGGGACTGGATCCGGGCAGGTTTCAGGCACTCCAGACCCTGTGCGACTGCTTACAATCAGTGCAGGAAATATTGCAGCGGCAGTCCAGACAGCTCGCGAGTCGCAAAGAACGCTTGCCGGCGCTGCTGCAGACCGACCCGAGTCGCGAACTTCCGCGCGGAGTGGTTCGAAATAGTTGGCACAAACGATGGAGCATGGCAGTAGAGCTGGCTGCGATCGGGCATCGCAACTTACTCGTGCTGCCGCTGTGGTCAGTATTTCCACTAACCGGGCGGGCCGACTATCGCTATTCTGACTTGCTACCGGTCCTTGGATTTGCTGATGCCTGCGCATTTTCGGGGCCACCCGACCTGTCGCACTGGAACGTCAAGCAGTTCAAGAGCTTCCACCAACGGGCATGGGCGGTATTACAACAAAGAGATGCTGCG
>Ga0255052_10002346_pt1 | contig 13756 bp, 13 predicted proteins | sample JV7_2_21_MG_FD_188632 | JGI IMG/M metagenome (GOLD analysis project Ga0255052, IMG submission 188632) | Seawater microbial communities from Jervis Inlet, British Columbia, Canada - JV7_2_21 | ecosystem: Environmental > Aquatic > Marine > Inlet | place: Canada: British Columbia | collected... | reverse complement strand
AAAACAATTGACGTTTCTGATAGGGTTTGGATTATTCATTTTGATGATCCCGGCCCAGGTGGAGGCACAGGACTCCCAATACTGGACCAACCAGTTCGGTAATAGTGCGCGCCTTCTTGGCGGTGCCGTCATCGGAAGCGTCGAGGACATCAGCGCCGTATATTACAATCCCGGGGCTCTCGCACTGGTTGAGAAACCGGAACTGCTCCTTGCCGGCAAGGTCGTAGATATCAGTCGATTTTCGATAAAGGGTGGAGAGATTCTGGATCTGGGGGCTGAGCAAATGCGTTTCGACCTGGCTCCTTCACTCTTTGCCGGGGAAATCAGACTCGGAGAACAGCCGCGAGATCGCATTGCCTATTCATATCTGACACGGCACAGCAATAAGTTCCGCTTGCGGAGCAGGATCCAGGAAGTGGGACATGATCTGTCGCTTCCCGAGGTTGATTTTCTTGCGAATGATCTTTTTAATGAACTCGACCTCAATGAATATTGGGTGGGAGGGACGTGGGCCCGGAAGATTGGAGAAAATGCTGGGTTCGGCGTGAGCACCTATTTTGCCTACCGGAGTCACAGGGCGAAACTCGAAAATAAAACACAGGTACTTGTGTCTGAAGGGCAGGCCGCAATAGGACTCGTAAACTCTAGCTACCAGTATAGTCACCTCCGACTTCTCTGGAAGCTGGGATTTGCTACCATGGTTAACAACTGGCAACTGGGAATCAATGTCACAACTCCAGGTGTAAAGATTTGGAGCAATGGAGAAAGAGCTATCGATCGATCAGTGGTCAGCCAATATCCGGACGAAGAGGAGAACCTGCCAACCGAGATCGCAGTGAACTACCAGAAAACAGGAGCTGACTACCGGTCACCGTGGTCAGTGGGATTTGGTGTAGCCAGGCGATTCGGTGGCACAAAATTGCATGTGTCGGGGGAGTGGTTTGCACCTGTTTCGGCGTATGCGATCATCGATTCTGATCCCTTCGAGAGCCAATCGTCCGGTGAAGTAATTGAAACCGCAATTGTACAGGATCTGAACAGTGTCTTTAACATCGCGGCAGGATTAGAGTATAACCTCCGGCAAAACCTGCAGTTCTACAGTGCTTTCAACACTGATTTTAATGCGGTTGACAAGGGAAACCGCGACAATACGGCCTATGGAGCGTTCGATCTCTATCATATCTCCAGTGGAGTGACGTTTATGGTAGGTTCCTCGGAATTGACAGTGGGTGGCACCTTTAGCTTTAGTGATCCTGAAACTTTTGAGACCGAGGAAGATAGTTTGCTACCGCTCACAACAGAACTCAGTCACTTGCGTATCAGTTTCATTCTCGGTTTTCTGTTGCCGTTCTGAATGTTGTCAACTTCGCCAGGCTACCTTTTCTAGAGATCCAGACTCAGCCCAAGGATCAGCCTGTAGTCGTCCTTCTCGGGTAAGGTGCCGTCTTCACCGGCACGCGGGTTCTGGATACGATCCCACACGAGTGCAATATCAATATCAAGCAAGCTGGTAAGTTCAGTTTCGAAGCCAATCACCATATGGTGGTTGAAGGTCCCGGATGCTTCGTCGGTAAGTTGAATTTTATATTCGAGATCGAAGTCAATAGCGCTGGTCAACACTCTCTTGAAAGTTGTCCCTAATACCAGGGCAGGAGTACTTTCCGATTCACTCATTCCTGCTTCGACCTCCTCGAACTGCGTCTTCTGGTAAGCAGGACCTCCCCCAAACTGCCAGTCAGTGATGGCCGAATCAATGATCTGAAAACCCACGCCGGCTCCTATTGTCCCTCGGTGCGCGATGTTCTGAAACGGATCACGGTAGTATTCGCTGAATACTGGTGTCATGAAGAATTGATCTCTGATGAACCTGTTCCAAATCCCGTTGAGACGATTGTTATTCCCTGTTTCATCTCCATCCGTTTTGCTGTAGTTGGCGAAGTAATCAAAAACGATGCGGTCGCTGGGGGTGCGACGCTGAAAATTTGCTCGAACATGGCTCTCGATCTGCTCTGAATTACCCCGCCTGAAGTTAGTACCGATCGTGACTTTCCCTGACCAATAGTTGATCTCTTTGGGAGCGCCGGCGGTAATCGACACAACCTGAGATCGGTCGAACTGCTGATCTTGCTGCCCCCCAATCAGGACGGTTTCTCCCTCAATGAACAGCTTACCGGTCACTTTTATTTTTCCCCTGAACAGCACCTGCATGGTCTGTGCGGATCTCACCTGTTTGATGTCTTCCCAGTCCAAGGAAAGTAGATCCAATTCAGCACTGTCGAATTCCAGCTTGTCATCGTACATGGCTATAAATGCTCCCTTGAGCCATTCATCGGATGTGAGCTGGATCCAGTCGAACTCATCCGGCATAGGCGTTGGCGGTTGCCAGCTCTCCTTGTTCGATTGTGCTACCAGTGGATTAACGAGGAGAGCAATCATCGCAAGAAATATCAACCAGGATTTTTTCATCGAATGAAGGCGTTGTAAAGTACAATGAAGAATAATCCAAGATAGACGAAACGGGCCCAGCGGTCGATCTTTCGAGCAAGTTGCTTCTTTTCCTTGAGTGCCAGGACCGCTGTCACAATGGCTTCTCCCAGGGTTATAAATACCAGTATGATAGCCCCCAGGATAAATATGTCCATCCGGGTCAGGTAGGAAATTCGGGGAAGCATCTGGCTGATCCTGTCCATGAGAATAAAGAGGGCGAAGATTGATGATGTGGGAAGACCGATTTGGGGCCCCAGCGAAGATGGTGGGATAAAAAAGACAGCCCAGGCCATGAGGATGATCAAGACCAGGGGAATGATCACTTTTATGATGTAGTGGCCTACGTGGCGTTGGACCATATAGGAAAAGTCGATCCGAGCGACATGACGGTCCTGAACCTCGACATACTCGGTTGTGACATCGATTGCTTGTTGTTCAACATCCCAACCTGGAAGTGAGAAAGTGCCACGTGAACCTGACCGATTCTCATCGTTGATGAATTCGATTTCCTCTGGGCTATAACGAATGGAGGAGATCTTGATTCCAAGGGTTTGTGAATCTAAGGGAAACTCCTGAAGAGAAAGAGGGTTTGTCAATTCTCCTTGAAGTCTCTGTACATAATCCACATTACCCTGGTTATCCACTCGCAGGATTTCATTGTAGTGACGATCCAGATTGCGCTCGTTGATGATCGTCGCAAATGGATGCCAAATTTCCTCCATCTGGTAAGTTCGTGCGAGGCTTGAAGCTGCGCTGGGGTCCAGTGCCAGCCGAGTATCTTTCCAGGAAAACAGCAGAAAAAAATCGGCGGTGAAGGTTTGACTGAGTTCATTCACAGCGAGGATATCAAGAAGATAAACACCCACGGTGACTTTGGTGGGGACACCTTCGGGATCGGGGCGGCTGATGGTTGAGAGCCTCCTGATCTCGGAGGCCTCTTCTCCCTGGAAAGAAGCAGCAACTGTTGTATTGGAAAGTGTAATAAAAATGATTGCAGCAAAGCATAGGCATATTGGGACTGATTTTTTCTGATTTTCCCCGAACATGCTTTGATCTCCCATCGGTAGAAACTGTATAGTACATTCAGCTGCGAAGTTCACAGTGAAATTTGCTGATTGTGACCTGCGATCATCCCGCTAATACCGGAATACCCCGAACAGTTGAAATCCTCCGTACTGATATTGTAATGATCCGAGGAATTTCGAACCTTCGACATCGACGTTTAGATCGAAGTGGCTGTATCCCAGACCAACACCGACGTTTTCATGAAAGAAATAATCGGCGTTGACACGTACGTTCGTAAGGGAGCCTGAAAAATCGCCAACATCGATAGCAAAAAACTGAATTCGAGACGATACCATGAACTCGGGGGTAAGAGGAGATGAGGCATCGAATCCGATCATTGGAAGGGGGCCTGTTATTGAAGCATTCTCAGCAAGGTTCCCGTTAATTCCAGATATCCCCGTTTCTATCGATAGGATGTGGAAACCGATTGCACCTGCAAGTTCGAGATAATCCCTCTGTAGAATCGAATACATGTAATTCGTCTCTATAATATTCGTTTTTAAGACACTCTGAACTGAGATGTCAATCGGGAAAACTGTGTCCCGGAACTCGATCTGTTTTTCAAGTCTTTTTGTAGACCGTCGTGTAAACCTGTAATATGCGAATTGAACCCGGTTGCGCCTGGTTACGCGGTAGTAGGCATCAATTCTGAATAAGCTCAGGTCCTTTTTGAAGTCCAGGTCATTTTCGAAGTCTATCAGTTCGCCTAAATCATGGGTGCGTGAATCAACACGCACACTTGTGTTAAACGCCGGCAGGAAAAACCCCAGATCAATCCGAAGACGTTCGTCACCAAGAGTTATACCCTGTCCGAGGACTTCACTCAAGGGTAATAAAACCAAAGAGATTAGAGCGAGTGTTTGAAAGAATCTCTTCATTCTCACCGTCGGTCCTCCTGATACTGGTAGTGTCTGAGCTTACTGAAAGAAAAAACCCTCATAATTCCATCTAATATAAATGCGAATTCTACTGCTTGGCAACCCCAAATCCTAACTATAGGTTAGACTTCATTTTAGAACTTGACTTGTCAGGAGTAAGTTTCTATTATAAACTGCAATATCCAACTACTAATCCAAGGATGGCATCACTACTTAAAAGGAGACACGAATGAAAGCTCGTTCACTTTTTTGCTTACTCGTTTTGGCGGTTACCGTGAATGTAGGTTACGCGCAGGAAAAGGTCTCTGTTACACCGTATCTCGAGTTAATTCGATCAGATATAAGAGCAGACAAGGTTGCTATTATCACTGAAAACATGCAGCTCAGTGAGGATGAAGCTTCAGCTTTCTGGCCATTGTACAGGAAGTACGAGCTCGAGCTCAGCAATATCTGGGACGAGAGGCTCGAATTGATCAAGGATTACGCTGCAAACTATGAGACGATGACAAATGAGAAAGCCCATGACCTCATGAAGAGTGCCTTTAAAATTGAAGACAAAAAATCTAAAATGGAGAGGAAATATTATTATCAAATGGAGAAGGCCGTCTCGTCCAAGGTTGCAGCAAGGTTCCAGATGCTAGAAAATCGTCTGGGCATGCTGATAGATCTTCAGATAGCATCCGAGCTGCCTCTGGTTAAATAAGCTGATGAAGAAAACCACTTGAAGGGAGGAAAAAAATGATAGAAGGAAAAACATGTAAGAAGAAATCGGGTTACAAGCTGATCTTTATGATCGTTTGTTTAACGACGGTGCTTTTCTCATGTTATCCAAATTCGGATCGCGATGCTGCTGACTTCGACGTCGCTGTCACTTTTTATGATCCGGATGTGAATTTCAGCAATTTCCAGACATACGCAATGCCGGATTCAATCGTCCATCTCACCGATCCCCAGCAAGGCGATCATCTGACCAGACAGCAGGATAATCGCATCCTGTTGACGATCGCAACAAATATGGAAGATCTCGGTTACACCCGGGAGATGAATCCCGAAACGAATGGAGCTGATGTGATCATCCTGGTATCTGCGATGTCTGATGAAAACTGGGAGACCTATTCATCGTACGCCCCGTATGATTCCTGGAGTTGGTATGGGGGTTGGGGTTACTGGGGATGGTGGGGACCGAGTTATAACACGTACTATCCCTGGGGTGCGACGGTGGCGTATTCCTACACAACCGGGACACTGATACTGGAAATGATTGACATGCAGGATGTGAATGAGGAATCCGAGCTTATCAATACACTGTGGGTTGGCGCAATAAACGGTCTCTTGGAAGGATCGGATTCAGGTCTTGAGTTTCGTATCGTGAGTAATATCAATCAGTGCTTCGACCAGTCACCGTACCTCGATGTGAACTAAAAAACAGATATCTCTCTTCAGGAGGAGATGACCTATGAGATATTTATACATGGCAGCGGCCGTGGTTTTTCTTTTGACAATACTCCCTCTCCAGGGATACTCACAGGATATCATCACTGATGTTACGTATGAGATGTCCTTTCCTGCTTCGAACCTTAAGGATTACACCGACAATACGAGCTACCGTGGAATAGGTATCGGTGTGAGAAGATTTGTCGCTCCAAAAATATCCGTAGGCGGTTTCTTTGGTTGGAATATTTTCAACGAGGATACGAACAAGCTGATTTCACTCGATAGGGAGGAGTTCAGTGCAGATGTCAGCGGTCGTCAATTCAGGTACATCAATGCAGTCCCGATTTTTTTTAGTACTCACTATTATCTCGGCAAGAGCGAAAAGGTGATGCCATTTGTCGGGGCAAATGTTGGTACCTATTATATACGACAGAGGCTTGAGCTGGGTGTATATTCAATTAATGAGGACAACTGGCATTTTGGTATTGCACCGGAGGCAGGTATCATCATTCCGCTGGGTTATGACAATGGTGTGATAGCAAACTTCAGGTATAATTATGCATTCGAGTCCGGAGAATCCATATCGGGGGAGTCAAATTCGTACACGTTCTGGAGTTTAAACGTGGGCGTGGCTTATATGCATTAACCGGTAATGGTGTAGAGATCTCCCAACAGAATTGGAGAGAAAAATGAATAAGGCCTGCATCGCGGTTTTTCTCGTGGTACTCTTGTGCAGCAGCGGTAGTGCCCAGAGTATAGAAGAATCCACGGATCTTTCTGGTTATGCTGGGATGTTCAGATTAGATAAGGGTGGTACTGAGTTCATGTTCGGGATTAGATACAGCTACAACATGGACGAACACCACTCCTTTGAGGGAACACTCGGATACCTCCGTCCTGAAAACGTTCAAATCTACCTTTATCACGCAAACTACCGATACAACCTATCCCTTGAGGGCCAGAAAGTTGTTCCGTTTTTCACCGGCGGTATTGGTGCCATCTCATATTTTTACGCCGACGATGCTCCGGATTATGCTCAAACTTTTGAGGGGAGCAGCCTCGCGTTTAACTTTGGTCTTGGCTTACAGTATTTCCAGAAGGAAAATCTGGCGATCAGGTTCGACATTCGCGATATCATAATCAGGTTTGGCGAGAGGACTGTTGGTGCTCAAACTCTTGATCTGGGTAACACGAACAACGTGGAAATCACCGCGGGGATCTCGTACTTCTTCATTTAAGCCGGTTAGCTGTTCTGTGAATAACAGATCACCTCTTTTTTGGTTACTTTCAGTTGGTGCCCTGCACCTTTTGATGGGCTGTGGGGCCACTATTCCCCAGCAATCATCCCTTATGGAACAAGCTGAAAATGTAGACATTTCCAGTCAAGAACTGCGAATGAGGCTTAATGATTTTTCTTCCATCTTTTCGGGTGTCGTCGAAAGTGCAGCCGATGAAATTGCAGAAAAAAGTAGTGATCCACAAGTGAGGCAGCGTGCTCTCTTGTGGAAAACATATGCGATTCCAGCTTTGTACAGATCAGTTTTTCTGAGTGATCCTCTTGCTGCTCTTATCGACACCTGGATTCTCTGCATACAGATGAGAGAGTATTTCGAGGTGGGAGCCGGCAAAAATTCCTTCGGGGAGTATCAGTTTGTCGCAGCCGAATCTTCGAGGCGTCTCGAAAATGATGTGCTTGAAATCGTGAAAAAATCCACGGTCGAAAAGGAGCTGCCCAAAGCTAGTGTACTCATATATTCCTGGGCAAAAGACAATCCGGTCGAGAATCATTATTTCGTAAGAAGTGCTACATCAGAACTATATGCCGAATCACTTATGGGCGGGGAAAGGAACATCCGGACAGTTTTTGGATCCATTTTACAGGGAGTGGAAGACATCTCAAGCGAGTTGAACGCATATTCTGAAATCCTGCCCAAGATTGCACGCTGGCAGGCCGAGTATTTTCTAGATCAAGCTTTGACAGACGAACGAATTGCCTTGATGGTCGAGCGGAGTAGGCAGGAGATCGACTCTCTGCTGGTCAGAACTTTCGAAGGTGTGGACCTGCAACGGATAGAGACATTGAATGCTCTCGAACAACAAAGGCTTGCACTGACTGCTGATCTCCAGTTTGAGAGAAACATTATATTAGAAGAGATAGAGAGGGAGAGGATCGAAACTCTCAACCAGGTCAGAGAATTAACAGATGAAGCTATCAACAAAACATCGGTTAACATGACTGAGCTGATCGATCACGCATTTATGAAGGTGATCCAGATACTGGTAGTTTTACTAATCATTGGTATGATACTGATCTACTTTGCCAGGAAAATGAAGGCGCACTGAATACATTTCAGGTATATATAGAAAGTCATTCTAATTGGTGAGTTCAGACCAGAGCTCGGTAGATTCCTCACGGTAGATCCCAACGATTTCCATTTCCATGTCCGCCTTCCTGAAGAAAACTCGAACAGACTTTTGCCAGCTTACGGGCGCGTCATCGGTTGGTGAGATCTCAACAAAACAATAGGTGCCAGAAGGAACTTCTTCCAAAGCTCTCGGTAATTCGACGAATGTGTCAGCGTGTGTTGCCGGCCCTTCGATCTTTTCTCTTGGTTTATTCTTTTGGTTGTCATAAAACCACCAGGTGGACGTATAACCGCTCGGTGGCTCCCCGAATCCGTACTTCACTGACAGGTTCGAGAAGGACAGGGTGAATCCTTCGAGTTTAAATCCATCACACGGATTCAGAAGGTTCAGGTAATAATCACCTATCTTGTCACGTCTCTCGATGAGAGTACTGACCAGGTATTCCTCGGCCTGCTTGTCACTCAGTTTCCCGGTTCCTACAATGGTTCCTATGTCCTCATCCGTGAAGGACATGATGATCTTCGTTGCCCAGAAAGCGTCAGTTTCGTTCATGAGGTCGAAAGCGGGATTGGGGTATTCCGGCCGCCACAGCTCTGGTCTGAAATCTTTGGACTCGAACCTCCCGAGAGAGGGGTAATCGGGGTAGTGGGTCTTGAGGTAAGGTCTCACCCAGAGACCAAGGGTTGCCATCGTCTTGAAGGTTGGGCCTGATTCCCACATGTACTCGTTCCCGGCTCGTAGTGTCTGCATCTTTACACTCCCCGAACCCAGGCATGATCCGAAATCGATGAGATGGTGCTTAATGTAACCCCCATCAGTATAAACATCGAGAGAATTGATTGAGCGAGTATCGTCGTGGTTGAGCCAGGCCGAGAACAGTTTGAGTCCCCGCAGTTCCCTGCGATGCTGGTGTGGTATAACGTCATTGGCATCGTCAGGGCGGGTACCGTAATATCGATAGTGTCCGAGTGGTTTACCAACTATACCTTTGCTGGCGATCACACGCATGGTCCCATCCGGTCTGATGATTGCTTTTTCAAGGATCCAGCTCAGATCTTCCTCCGTCATCTGCTTCTTCTTGCCGTATTTATCCTTGTAAGTTGCTTTCTCACCCACACGTAGTGTGCTTGTGTGGATGTCGAGGACGTAATTTTCAGGGACGTTGTACCCGAATGCATGGAAGAAAGGTGTACAGATCGCTTCGGTCGATGTTGCCATCTCGAGGTTACCGGGCGGATCGAATTTTATGAAGTAGGTATCGCCTCCCGAATCCTTTATCACAAATCCGGGGGTGACACCCTCCGTTTTCCCCCTGGTTACCGTCCACGGTTGTGTGGTGTCGGGCCCTGGTCCCGTTTTTGGTCCTCTCATGAGCTCCGTGAGCGACATACTGGTCGTGCCGTGACGATTGGTGAACCAGCTTGAGTTCGGTACTTCATCGAGGGTGTTGACGCTTTGGGCACCCGGGGTCTCTGAACCGCCAGGATGTAAAAAGCTGTTTTCAACAAAATCGTAGAACTGGCTGAGCTCAACTTCCTCGGGCTCCGGGATCTCGAAATTATCTTTGTCTTCCAGGATCGGGTCGTCGATATAGAAGTGAGGCCATGGGTTCTGGGCAGAGCAGGGGAGTGGTTGTACAAATGCGACCGGCAGAGCCGATACAACTATTGGCAGGACCAGGCGCCGAAGATTAAAATCGTTTTTATCGTAAAATGTCATATCCCTCACTGCTCCATGATAAAGCGATACAATTCGTCAGAATACTCAGAATACATTGTCGAATTTCATGTATAACCTTGTGCCTTCTCTTCCGTGACCGAGATCGAACCTCAGGAACACGCTCTCCGCAGTGTTGAACCTGAGGCCTGCTCCGTAAGAGTGATCAAATTGAGAGATCTGGAATTTTTCCCAGTACGGCTGAACCTGCCCCACGTCCCCAAAGATAGCCACGTCACACCCGATGAATGCTTCGAATCGGTATTCGAGGTTCGCCATTATCGCTTTGTTATCCCTGAACCTGAATTCTCTGTATCCCCTGATATACCTGCTGCCCCCGATGAAGGGGAGGAAGTGAAAAGGAGCTTCACCCCCGTTTTTCCCATCTGTATTCATGGCAAGGACACGAAGGGCAAAGACACGGTGTTTATGAAAGAAGGGGAGATAACCCTGGAACTCGGTACTCGTAGTCTGGAAGTCATATTTTTCACTGTGTTTCTCATTGTACAACCTGTACTTGAAGAAAAGGCTGACACCTGATCTTGGATTACCCGGCGAATCCCTGAGGTCCAGGGACACATTGATCCCAGTAACCTGGTGTTCAACCGATTCGGAAAAACCGATCGCATCGTCGGGTGTGAAGATCTCTTCGAGAGAACTAATATCGTCAGAGGTTCCCGGAGCCGTACGGCTCTTGAGATGGCCCGTCTGTACTCCAACATCAAGACCTGAGAATACAGTCACCTTGGCCCCTATGTCGGCCGTAAAATCTTCTATTCTGAAATTGGTCCCGTCATCGAGCGAGCTGTTCGGGCCGAGACCGAAGTACTCTTCCTCGGGGAAATTGCGGTACCGTGAGTTAATGAACAGGTTCAACGGAATTGATTCGAAGGGTTGGGTATCAATACCAAGCTCGTATTGCTGGTACCTGTTTCTCGAGAGGGTGACACCCCATGAAAGGGTCGAGCGCCTGATGAGTTCATCGTGAGTGTAGCGAAAACCCAGGGCCGTTTTCGCTCTTGTGCTCAGCCCGCCGAATTTCAGGAAGAAACGGTAGTAGCCGTAGCGAAGACGATCTATGACCTTGTTGGTCTCCATGAAAAGCATGCCCTTTTCGATAGTGCCCTGATGAGGAGCTTCGAGGCTGTCTGCCTTCGCTTTTCGTTGCCCTTCAAGGATCTGGCTTCTGTATTCTGTGGGATTTTCGTTCGTTGAGGTCGTTTCGTTGTTTATATCCTGGGATCTCAGGGCCCCGACCATCAAAAGAATGAGTACAGGGGAAGAGAAAAGAAGAAAAAGCGTTCTTTTTACATCAGTTTTGTGTGTCAAATATGACATAATCGACCTTACTTCGAGTGGATAACTGTTGATCCCATAAATCAATATAATGACACTATACTACTGATTAATACCCTAAATTTCAACCCTAAATTTCAAGAGTTTTTTGATCGCTGCCAAACACTGTGCTATAGACATCACCGGGGGCCATGTTTAAATTATGGCGATCATGTACAGTAAAACTAAAATAAAAACGGCGGTTCTTTTTTTTCTGATACTCCTCGTGGGCACCCAGTCGGAGTCTTTCGGCAGGAACCTGCAACTCGTGGATCAGCTGCCCAACGGATTCAGGCTGTACCGATCCGGGGTACCCTCGAAAGCGGGTCTCAGGGAGTACGAAGAACTGGGCATCCGGGAGATGGCTGTCCTCTCCGGTGACGCCGACCGGTACGAGCACAAATACCGGGATCTCGCACCGGGGCTGACAGTGGTGTACAACAAAAAACAGGATGCGGACGAGCCTCTCTCAGTCTCATTTCTCCAGTGGTTCGACCGCTGGGTGCAGGATGCCCGTGAACAGGGGAAGGTCATCGTTTTCCGGTGCAGGTGCGGCTGCCACAGGACAGGGCGTCTTGCGGCCTACTACCAGATGAAATATCAGAATCTAACTGCCGACGACGCGTGGGTCATTCTGGATAAATACGGTAAGAACATGTTCCTTCACAGGAACCTGAAGGGTCAGGTCCGGGCCCTGGAAGACTATATCAAAGGGCGACCCTGCTCCCAGAAGCCGAAACACTGTGTCATTGACGACGCAGGTGAGGGGCAGCCCCATTAAGCGAAGAGCTTCTTATAGTTGGCCTTCGATTTCCGGGTGACCTCGTCGTAGAGGCTCCCGCCGTGGGAATCCATCGAGACCGTTGCCTCAAAGTTCTCTACCTCGAACTCCCAGATCGCCTCGGGTATTCCGAACTCCTCGAGAAAGTGAACGCCGTGAACTTTTTTCACCGATGCGGCCAGGACAGCGGCTGCTCCACCGACGGCTGCCAGGTACACCCCCCCGCATTTGACCAGACCGTCGAGTGTTTTTTGGCCCATGCCGCCCTTGCCGATGACGCCCAGCACGCCGTACTCTTTCATGACCGTCGCTTCGTACGGTTCTTCCCTGATACTCGTGGTGGGACCTGCGGCGACTACCTTCCACTCTTCTCCCGTCTTTTTCATAACCGGGCCGCAATGGTATATCATTGCACCTTTGAATTTATCGCGGAGGAAATCGGGCTTGTTCTCGACAAGGTATTTGTGAGCTGCGTCCCTGGCGGTGTACATGATGCCGCTAATCGAGATAACATCTCCTATCTTCAAGCTTCGCATGATTTTTTCAGTTGTAGGAAGAGTTATTACTTTCATTTCCTGCCTCCGTTCGAACTATATGATATCGCTTCTCTATCAGCGGTATCCAACTTTTGAGCACAATTAAAGGAAGCGGGCCTTGTCGTCCCGGTACGTCATACCCCGTCTTCTCACTGCCCAGCAGCCGTAGGAGACGGTGACGAAAAATGATGCGGGTACACGGTGAAGAGAAGCTATCTTCACATCGAAAACGGTCGTCTTGCCGCTCAAGCCCATCGGCCCTATATCCAGGCTGTTGGCCTTGGCGAGCATCTCTTTCTCGAGCTTGGCCAGAACGGGATCGGGGCTTCTCTCACCCAGTTTCTTGAGGAAAAGCTCCTTGCTGAGTGAATAAGCGGAACTCCTGTCACCGCCTATCACCACACCGAGAACACCCGGCGAGCACCCCAGGCCGCCTGCCTGCACAACAGCATCGAGGATTACCTTTCTCACCCCGTCCAGATCTCGTCCGGCACCCAGGGCGGCATTCGGAAGTTTGTACTGGATACCGACGTTCTCACTGCCGCCGCCCTTCAGCAGCAGGTCGAAGCGGAACGAATCCTTTTTCCAGTGGTGGATGTGTATGACTGGAAAACCATTGCCGGTATTGTCACCGGAGTTGCTTCCGGTAATGGGGCAAACGGCATTCGGTCTCAGGGTTGAGAGCTTCGTTGCTTTTCTTGCTGCTTTCACAATAGCCTTCTCGACTGTCCTGTCGTCAGTTCCCTGCGGTATCTTTACATAAAATATAGGGGTCCCCGTGTCCTGACAGACAGGGGTGCTCTGCTCGCGGGCGAGGGCCACGTTGTCGAGGACCGTTTTCAGCACATTTTTTGCGACTGACCCCTTTTTTTCTTTTCTGTACCATCCTCTCAGCGCCTCCTCCACATCAGGGGAGAGGTCGGTGGAGGTTCTTCGTATAAGTTCAATGATCGCTTCCTCAAGTGTCATAGTTAACCTCTCGGTAAAGATCTTTGTACGCCTTCTGATTCTTGAAATCCATTTTTAATAACCTATTTCTTGAAACCGAACTCGATGGCACCTTCGTCACAGGTGCCTATGCACTCGCCGCAGGATGTGCAGTCCGGGATATTTCGGCTATCTCCTTCCACCAGGTGGTGGATGGTCGGGCAGGGTGA
>Ga0255052_10002342_pt1 | contig 13768 bp, 8 predicted proteins | sample JV7_2_21_MG_FD_188632 | JGI IMG/M metagenome (GOLD analysis project Ga0255052, IMG submission 188632) | Seawater microbial communities from Jervis Inlet, British Columbia, Canada - JV7_2_21 | ecosystem: Environmental > Aquatic > Marine > Inlet | place: Canada: British Columbia | collected... | reverse complement strand
AACCGTGCTGTTTCGCCAGTTCGATCTGCGCCTGGCAGAGGCCTACCTCCGACACGACAAACCTTACGACTGTGCCGGCAGCTTCAAGATCGAGGGTGCGGGGTTCGTTCTCTTCGAGTCTGTACAAACAGATGATCCCACCGCATTGATCGGCCTGCCCATGATCTGGCTGGCCGCGACCCTGCGCCAGCTCGGCTATCTCCTGCCCTAAGAAAAGGGGACGTACCCCTTTTTCCGAAAAAAGGGGTACGTCCCCTTTATTCAGCTCAGCGGTTCCTGGTCTTCTTGGTTTTCAGTTTATGGGTCAGGAAGTGATCCAGTTCATCCGCAAGCGGCGCCGTGAAATGCAGCTCGTTACCTGACTTGTCCGGAAACGCGATCGATTGTGCATGCAGAAAAAGTCGTTTTAACCCGAGTTTTCTTGCTCGTTTGTTGGCCTCCGGATCACCGTAGCGCTCGTCGATCACAATCGGATGTCCCATGACCTGGGTGTGCACACGGATCTGATGGGTACGTCCGGTTAAGGGCCGGCACTGCAGCAGGCTGAAGTCACCGAATGTCCTGGACAGGCTGATACGGGTCTTTGCCCGCTTTCCATCGTCGCCGACAATGACGTGACGGTCTCCGTCCCTGCGATGTTCGACATCCAGCCGGTCTTCGACGAGGTAATCGCCGTACTGCCAGTCCCCGGCCACCAGTGCCAGATAATTCTTTTCGACAACTCCCTCGCGAAATTTCTCATGGAGTTCACGAAGTGCACTGCGACGTTTGGCGAGAACCAGACAGCCGGACGTCTCGCGATCGAGGCGATGCACCAGGGCCAGGTCCTTCAGATCGGGACGCGACGCCCTGAGTAACTCGATCACACCATGGCTGATGCCACTACCTCCGTGCACCGCGACACCGGACGGTTTGTTGATAACGAGCAGGCGCTTGTCCTCGAATATGGCATGATTGAGCATATCCGCCGCCGGTCCCTCCGGAGCTGGCGGCCCCGGCGCATTGATCGTAACCGGTGGCAGGCGGACCTCGTCGCCGGCCAGGAGCTTGTATTCAGCCTTGATGCGGCCACCGTTCACGCGGACCTCGCCCCGCCGAAGCAGGCGATAGACCCGACTCCTCGGCACGCCGGACAGCTTATTGAGCAGATAATTATCGATACGCTGCCCGGCAAAATCGGCACTGACCCTGATTTTTTGCACGCCTGTCCGCGTGGATTTTGGGAATTCTTGAGGCTTCACAATGACTTATTTCACGTTACCGGTCCGGGCTGCTGTGTTATATTACCGGCCTGCGATGGCATTGGAACTAAAAGCATGCCTCACAGCTAGCGAGTCACGACGTATTGGACCTCTGAGTAGTCGTGATTATTTTTTTCTCGGCCTCGCCAAGCGCGAGACCCAGTTCCACCTGGCAGCGAGCACGGAACACCGGCAAGCGCCAAAGCGGCTCCGCCGCAGGGTAATAATGATAGGTTTTTCAGCGGGTCGGATCGTCATCGATCGGGCCTTTAAGAAGTTCACAAGTCTCACGTCTGGCGGCACAAAACCTCGCCAGCGCCGTGTTGATATCCCCTGCGTAGCCCCTTCGGTTAGATCCCGCCCCTTCGTCTCCTTGCCCAATACTGATTATCAAGTAGGGCATCATGAAAAGAATGTTAATAAACGCAACCCAGGAAGAGGAGTTGCGCATGGCGATGGTCGATGGCCAGCGCCTTTACGATCTGAACATCGAGTTACCATCCGGCGAACGTAAGAAAGCCAATATCTACAAAGGCACCATCACGCGCATCGAGCCAAGCCTCGAGGCTGCGTTCGTCAATTACGGCGCCGAGCGCCACGGCTTCCTGCCACTAAAGGAAATCTCCTCCGAGTATTACGTCTCCGAGCCTGAAAAGGGCGGAAAACCAAATATCAAAGAGGTCCTCAAAGAGGGCCAGGACATCGTCGTCCAGATCGACAAGGAAGAGCGCGGCAACAAAGGCGCTGCGCTTACGACCTATGTCAGTCTTGCTGGCAGATTTATCGTCCTCAAACCGAACAAGGCTCGGTCGGGCGGCGTATCACGACGCATCTTCGGCGACGAAAGAGACCTCGCTCGCGAGTCACTCTCTGAAATCGAAATTCCGAAGGGCATGAGCGTCATTCTTCGCACGGCCGGCATCGACCGCAGCGCAGAGGAACTGGCCTGGGACCTCGACAACCTGCTCGCCGTTTGGGAGGCCATCAAGAAGGTAGTCGTGGAACGGCCCTCCCCGTTCCTGATCTACCGGGAAAGCAATGCCATCATTCGTGCGCTTCGCGACTACCTCACCAACGAGATCGGTGAGATCCTGATCGACGACCAAAAAACGTTCGGGGAAGCGCAGGAGTTTGTCGATCAGGTCATGCCGCACAATCAGCGCAAGCTGAAACACTATACGGACGCAGTGCCGCTATTTACGCGCTACCAGATCGAGACTCAGATCGAGTCGGCGTTCGCCCATTCGGTCACGCTTCCGTCCGGCGGCAGCCTCGTTATCGATCACACCGAGGCGCTTGTATCCATCGACATCAACTCGGCAAGAGCTACTAAAGGCGGTGACATCGAGGCAACCGCACTAAGCACGAACCTCGAAGCTGCCGAGGAAATCGCACGCCAGTTGCGACTCCGTGACCTTGGCGGACTGATCGTCATCGATTTCATCGACATGGGCCCGCAGAGAAACCAGCGGGATGTGGAAAACCGCCTGCGTGAATCAGTGCGCATGGACCGCGCGCGCGTACAGATCGGCAAAATCACGCGCTTCGGCCTTCTCGAGATGTCGCGACAGCGTCTGCGCCCGTCTCTCGGTGAGTCCAGCTACCTGACCTGCCCGCGATGCTCCGGCATCGGCAACATTCGCAGTGTCGAGTCGCTGGCACTGGCCATTCTTCGCATCATCGGCGAAGAAGCGAGAAAGGAACGCACGGCCAAGGTTATCGCCCAGTTGCCGGTCGAAGTGGCGACGTATCTGTTGAACGAAAAGCGTAACTGGGTTCAGAACCTCGAGTCGCGCGAAGATACGCAGGTTGTCCTGGTTGCCAATCCGGCACTGGAGACACCGCATTACCAGGTTCGACGGGTACGCGACGACCAGGTCGACCTTCCCGAGAATATGGGCATCAGTTACACGCTTGCGGATACCGAAGAGGAGCCCGAGCCCCCGCAAACGATGCAGGATCGCAAGGTTGCAGAGCCCGCCGCGATTGCAGTCGCTACCCCGAGCACACCGGTGCCCAAGCGGAAAAGGAAAAAAGGCCCCGGTCTCTTCGCATGGTTGGCCGGACTCTTCACTTCACCGTCCAAACCGAAGAAGAGCAAGAAGCGTCACCCGCAGCAAAGGAACCGGCAGCAAAGCGATAGCCGCGGCCGCGGCGGACAGCGTGGACGCCGTCGCAACGAGCCGAAGAAAGCTGCCGCCGGCAAAAAGCCTGCGCGCAAACCGCAGCAAAGCAAGCAGCGCAGCAAGAAATCATCAGGTGATGACTCGGGCCGCAAGCCGAAAGCAGCCCGGAAGGATAAGCAATCAGAGACCAAGCCTGAAAAGCAATCAAAGGCACCCGACAAAGCCCAGGACGACAAGCGCAAAGAAGCGCGCGACGACACCCAGAGCGACGGCCGCAAGAAAGGTAGCAAACGCCGAAGCCGCGGTGGGAGACGCCGGCGTCGCAGCCCCGATGACAATGGCCAGGCAGCTGAGACCCGCAACCAGGAAAAGGCAGCCGAGCAAGCGGCCGAAACGGCGGAACCGACCGCTACACCGGAAGCCGAGGAGCCTGTGGTCGTCTCGATAGTGCCGGAGACCGCAGTTATCGAAACCGCCGTCGTGGAGTTCCCCGTAGCTACAGATGGCAAGGAAAGTCAGTCAGCGTCCTACGATGACACGCAGCCGGAACTGCCGGTCCTCGATTTCCCGATGGACGAACCGCCACAAGTCGCAGCTCCCGAACCGAAAGCGGATAACGTCACGCCACCTGTCGACGAACCGCCACCAGTCGAGCCCAAGGTCGAAGCCGAAGAACCGGCCAGGGAAGATGTTTCGGAGAAGAAAGCCAGGGACAACGGATCTGATGACGAGAAGCCCGAAGGCAGGCTATTGCCGTGGGAACCGGCTGATCCGGCGTCGGAATCTGCAGTGCCGGCAGCAGTCGACGAAGACCAGCCGAAACCCTAATTAATGCAATTCACGTTGAAGCGTCTCGAGCAATCCTCGGGACGCTTCTTCGACGAGATCGAGAACGCGTTCGAAACCGGACGATCCTCCGTAGTAAGGATCAGGCACTTCCATTCCCGGATAGGACTCGGAAAATTCCAGGAACAGAAATAGCTTCTTCCTGTGATGTTCCGGCGCACTCTCCCGGAGAATCAGAAGATTGTCCTCGTCCATTGCGAGGATGTAGTCGAAGCGCTCGAAATCCTCCTGCGACACACGGCGCGCGCGAATATTGTCGAGCGGAAAACCGCGGCGCTCGGCAGCGGCGCTTGCCCGTCGATCCGGTGGTTGATCGACGTGATACGCGTGAGTACCGGCGGAATCGACAAGAATATCGGCGTCCAACCCGGCATCATTCACGAACTTGCGAAAAACGCCTTCGGCTGTCGGCGATCTACAAATGTTGCCCATGCAAACGAAGAGTACTGAAATCCTTGAATTTTCTCTCATAAGCTATTGTTTAATAAGTCCCTAGTGGTCACTGACATTCCTTGATGTTCCCTAGTGCACAGTGTAAAGGTGTCCCCAAAAATGGCCAAAGCGAACCGATTGACTGACTCTCAAGTTAAGACCCTGAAGTACGGAGTTGTTGATTTGCACGCTGGCTTGATCCTACTTTTGCAACGTGAAATTGGCCCGGCCCAAGCACAGCGAAAAGTAACCTTTTCAAAGATTTAGGGAGCAGCAGATGGGTCAGTTTTCGATGCAAGAAATGGCCCTTCTTGACTCAATTTTCGGTGCAAATCAACAAGCAGGCCTTCCATTCCTGCCGATGCCCGCATTGTCGTTGTGCATCCAACTCGTGCGCATTACTACAAGATTGTTGTGCCGTATGAATGGATGACCAATCAGCGGCGGATGCGCTTCGTCGATATGCCAGACTCACAATGCACGGGACCACTGTTCGATGAAATTTCAAAATACGAGGCTACGCATGTGGTGGCTATCATGCCGGATGAAGGAAAAGGACAGAACTCTGTCTCTATCAATCTTTTTGTAGTTTCAGACCAGGGACTAAAATCGCTACAGCGAATGGCACTCGGCAGTGCACCAAACTGCCCCGGAAGCCGTAGATAGTCAATCAGCGGCAATCGATTTGCCGTCCACCCTAGAGAGGGGTGATCCTAGTATGGTGGCAATCGTAGGTCCGATATCCATAATGGATACCGCCTCGAGTTGCTCACCGGCTTCAATGTGCGGACCGCACAGGAAATAGACGCCATTCTGAATGTGATTACCCGTGCGTAACGCGGGGTGCTGAAACTCGATCTCACCGAGCTTTTTGGATCTGGCACAATAAATCGGTGCATCGCGATTCCAGACAACGAACAAATCGGGAAGCGCATCGAGATGATTGCCATCGAATAAGTCGATCGTCCTTAGGACTTCGTGAACTACAGCATCGCCAGTTGCCGGATTCTCAAGGTCCAGAAGATCACGGGTTAGTGCTGCACAGAATTCCTCAAGCTCGCGTCCCGGCGGAATTTGCCCGTGTGGCTCGCGCCCCTTTAAATTGATCCGAATAGCACCGCTCAATTCATTATGGTTCACCTGAAACGCACGCCGAAAACGCTGAGGTGTGAGCTCATATCGGCCGAGCGACAAGCTCGCAGCCGCGCGGTGAGCCGCGCGCGCGAGAGTAATGCTGGCATTTTGATACCAGGTATTTCCCGCCAGTTCGAGGCGCCTGAGAATCCTATCGAGGATATATCCGCCGGTGTAGTTCGCGGCCATGCCAAGATCGGAAAAAACGATCACGTGTGCATCCGGACCGGCGAGTTCGAGCAGACGCCCGATCGCGGTGTCTATTGCCTGATAGATTTTCTTAATGGGATTACTCAGGCGTCTGGACAGCGCGGCATCATAAGCGGGGTGAGTGTCATCGAGAACATGCCAAAACTGATGCGTCGCGCAGTGGCATTCTTTAAAGACGGTCAGGAACAAATCCCAGTTACCGCGCTCAAGTAGCTCCATAGCGACTTGCGTCTTCTGCTCGAGCGTCTTTAACAGCTCTTTTACCAGAGCGATTCCGTTCAGCTCGTCCAGCTGCGTCATCTTGCACAGGAAATCTGCCGTGGCCGGATCGTCCGTAGTGTCCCTGCCAAAGCGCTCCTCGAGCTGCCCCGCGATTTCCTCCGGCCAGCTGTCGATGGAGCCATCACGACCGTGGACGATCCAGTCTCTGATCTGTATGCCATCAAAATTTCTTGCAAGTGGGGTCTTCGGCACATCAATAATGACCAGGCGGTGCCCGGATTGACCGAGCGCACTCCAGAATGTCTCGTGCTTCAGATCCTCGTCGCGAAATTTCGGGTTGCCGTATGAGCCAGCCGACAGTGATTTCGTAGAATAGCGCCCATGACGACCTGGGGATACGCTGGTCGAAAATGATGCCCAAACGCCATCGTCAGCCAGGCCCGGCGGGCTGGTGAGTACACCCCATCGGCTCCTGTCGCGCAGCGATCCGAGTACAGGCAAGTCACCGGCGTCACACCATTTTTTTATTAAGCCGGGATCCGCTGAATCGAGCCCAATGACCAAAACCCTGGTAGGCGATCTCACTGATGTCCCTCATTCATTGCGGCAAATGTGTTTCGCAGTGTAGCGCAATGGCAATGCGCGGTTGGCTCAGCTCATTGATTTAACGTTATCATGGCAACATGCCGAATTCCAAAGATTGTTGAGACTGCATTCGGAAGCCCCATACATTGAACTTCGCAAGTGAATAACCCGACCGTTCTTCTAATTGGTCCGCAACCGTTTTACGAGGAACGAGGCACTCCTATCTCGCTGCGCCTTGTCGTCACCGGTCTCACTGAACTCGGCTATGACGTCGATTTTTTGACATTCCCAATAGGGCAGAATGTCACGATTGTGGGTGTCAACACAATCCGCATTAAAAACCTCCTGGGTTTCACTTCGATCCCGATCGGCTTTTCGTTTCGAAAGATTTTTTTGGATTTATTTTTGTTCTCGAAAGCGCGCAAACTATTGAAGTCCAAGAACTACGTGCGAGTGCACGCATCAGAGGAAGCCGTTTTTGCGCCGTTGATGTTCTTGAGACATGCCCGGAATCGCATCGTTTACGATATGGCGTCATCTCTGCCCGAGCAACTCGAGACGCTCCCGGTTTTTCGCCTCGGTCTGACCCAAAAATTTCTGACCAGACTCGAACGCTATGCGTTGCAAAATGTTGGTTATGTATTCTGCAGTTGGGGCCTACTCGATCATGTTCGTAAAATTGCCCCCGACACCAGGGCCAGCGCATGGGTATTTCCGAGCCACCGGGCGTCAGTTGTAGACGAGGCGATTCAGAATCTCCGGGATGAGCTGCGTATAATTGATGACGCTTTTCCGATCGTCTATACGGGCAGCTTTGCGAGCTACCAGGGCCTCGATGTTGTTGTCGAATCAATTCCTGAGATCGTCGCCAGGATACCGTCCGCTGTCGTAATACTTGTCGGCGGCAATAACGATGAAGTCACCAAGCTGAAGAGGGCAATTGCTCCCGAGCACCAGGACAATATTCGAGTGCTGCCGAAACAGTCCAGAGACCGGATTCCGGTTTTCTTCGCACTTGCGGCAGTCCTATTGTCCTCCCGGAGCCATGGAAAAAACGTTCCGTTGAAAGTATTTGAGTATTTGGCGGCCGAGAGGCCCATCGTTGCGAGCGACGTGCCCGCTCATCGCGACATACTGGGTACTGGCCGCGCTGCGCTTTATGAGCCGAACCCTGCAAGCCTAGCTCGCGCGGTTCATCTCGTCTACTCGAACCCGGATAACAGCGCGCAGATGGTGGAAACAGCAACCAAATACCGCTCCGAACACCTGAGTTGGGAGAGCTACCTCGAGGCCCTAAAACTCGCTTACCCACAATAAGCCTTGGCACCAAGATTACGTGTACTCTCGAGAGACCCGCGTGGCTCGCGGAATGAGCGTTTGGAAGAACTACTTCCCAGTCTTATAGCGAGCGATCCAATCCTCGTTGACCTGATCTGATTGTCTTTGCAAGAAGGTTTTCGCGAGTTCCTCGTCAGCCGGCATAGCAACCCCCAGATGGTCGAGAACATCACGTGCTGTCTCCTCAATATTCTCGCTCAAGTCCTCGTAAAAAACATGCTTGATTGGAACACCCACCGAATTGAAGAAACCCTTCCACGCCACCGATTGCGCGGCAATCTCTTTCAGCAGGTAGTCAATTTGACGCCGGTTGTATTCAAGTTCCGGATTTTTGGCGCCGTTAATTCCGGGTTTCTTTACCCAGACGTCCGTCTGTAAAGCTTTCGCGAATGATACCGCTTGCGCTAACTTGTCTTTTCTCTCAATAAATACATAGTGTAAATCTGGAAACAACTTCCCGAGCAGTTTATGTGCCGTGGATATATCGGCTGCCGAAGCACCGTAGTGCGCGCCGAGCTGGGCAAACAATGGTATCGCATCGCTCCACATGAGCTTGGCCGAAAAAACGCCGTTCGATGTGGTGCCCACCTCAATCGCCTTTTCTACATAGCTTGAAATATCGGCCGACACTTTCCATAATCGACGATATTTCGGCAGAAGATAGATCGAAAAAAATTCTTCCGGACGCCCCCCAACTCTCGTCCGGCGCAGCGTCTCACATAACAAAGTGCTGCCACACCGCGGCGTTGCACAGATTAGACAAGAAACTTTGACGGGTGTCATACTGCATTATCTCGATTTTCTTACAATGGTACAGATAAATACACGCGGAGAAACAATATGGCGAGTGGCAGGTCGGTAACAGGCTCGCGTAAATTTTTCGTCCTCGGCCTCGTCGCTTTTGTGATCGTGACATGGGCGGCAATTGCTGTCTTCAGGTCCGACTTCGCGCTCGAAGAAGACGAAGCGCTTGCCGAGTTCGGCGCATCCGCACTGCAATTCGGCTTCGATTCACACCACAGCGGCGCGCAGCGCGCACCGCTCAGTGTTGAACGTTATTCGAAGAAGATGGCGTTTTACCCGTCGAAGAGCATTCAGGCAGAGCGGACAATGCCGCTCTTTGTCAACGGGGACGAGTTAAGTATCCCGGCGCTTGATGGATTACAGGTGTTGATTTTCGGTTCCGGGAGGGACCTATTGGCATGGGATTTGTTAGCCAACCGCATAATCTGGCGAGTCTCGAAGTTGCCTGGCGAACTCTTTTCGACCCCAATGCTGGATCAGCAGTTTGGCCGCATCTATTTTCTGACCTCCAATTGGACCAGACACGAGAATCCGAATCCGAAGCAGGCGGTATTTACGATTGAGCACTGGATCCATTCAATTGGCGTCGATGGTAAGGACCTACATTCCATCAAAGTTCCGACGCGTGAGTTTCTCGACCATGGATACAGTGAATTCACTCACGACCCGAGTGCGTTTTCAATGTGCAAATCGGCGATTGGCTTAAATCGGGTCGTGTCGCCAAATTTCATTTTTTTCGGTTGCTCGATGCTCACGGCGCCGGAGTTTGAACTTTTCTATGGGCACATGAAAGGGTCGCGTGGCCTTCTTTTCGCGGTGCGCCTGGATGATGAGCACCACGTGATGAAACACGGGATTGCGGCGTTTAGTCCGTCGACGCCCACGGCAAACCCTCACACGGGATTCGACACCGGGATTTACAATATCGGAGCCGGTCCGGTCGTACTTGACGATGGGTCATTGATTCTTGCTACCGGCAACGGACCGTTCTTTCCGAGTGAGCAGAACTACGGTTGTTCTGTCGTGCGAATAAATGGGACAACTCTGAAGGCCGAAGCAAAACAAGAGGGTGGCTACGAATACTACAGTCTTGAAGACGGTGAGTTTGACGAATGTCACGGCGCCAACCTGGACATGAGCAGTTCAAGCGTCGTGTTGTTGCGGACGAGTGGCCGTTATTATGCGGCTGTCACCGGCAAGGACGGCACCGCCAAGTCGTTCGATCCATTTAATATGCCAGGCCAGGATCGTTCGCTAAAACATGAATACAATCTCGGCGGTGAAATGCACGGCCAACCGGCGATCTGGCAGTCGGGAAATGGCGAAATCCGGATCAATGTCATTGGTCGAAAGGAATTTCCGGCGAGACTTGAGCGCGAATCCTTAGTTGCAACTAAAGCTGTACAGCGCAAGCTTCGAAACGAATATGAATCATTAACGTGCGTCGGTTTGGTAGCGACGGCGCCCGGTCCCGGAAGAGTGCCATTGAACCTGTTTTACTCCGGCCCCTACCGTAACGACTATGTCAGTTTCATCGGCAATAACGGCGAGGTGACCGATCGATATGTCGAAAGAGATCCCCTCCCATACCGATACCAGTCCTCAATGGGTTGGATAGGTAATGATGCAAACGTACGGGGTCCCGCGGGTTACAGGATCGAAGCGCTGAATCTCTACGGTGATGTGCTGCCTCATTACCATCGCAAAGTTGGATACTTCAACGCGACGTCAGATATAGCCGGGAAAAATTTTCCTGATGGAATCCGCGCCGTTGAAACCACGGGCTACATTTTCACTGATGAGAAAGCCGGCGGTTGCGGATCGTATCAGGGCGATGATTTTAAACGGATTTATTTTCTGTCGCGTAAAGTTACATACGAAGAGCGCGCGCTATTCGCCGCTTTCACGATTAACGCGGACTACACGCTGTCAAAGCGTTGGATTCGCTACGCGGATGAGGGATTTGAACCGCACAATATGAGCCCGCTGGTCGTTTTACCTCGCAACAACGATGAAACGCCGCTAATGATATTCGCCGTCGCCGAGATTAGCGGCAAACGGCTGAAATCCCGTTTAATTGTTGCGGACGCTGAGACCGGTGACATCGTCGATGAAATTCCTTTCGAAGGGCGCCCGAATTCCACCATGCCCTTGGTGATCGGCAACGACATCATTTTGTCGACTTTCGACCACGGTATAGTTTTCTTCGCCGATGGAAGAAGCACGTTCGATAGAATCAATGCCACGATCTTTCCTCATCTGTTTGCACGAGTGCGCCATAGAATCAGCCGCTAGGCCCGCCCGACCATCACGGATCGTCGGTTTTTCTTGCAGCGTTTCCGGCTCCCGTACCCGCATCCTGCCTCTCATGATCCAGCTTTTTTTTCAGCATCCTGAGGGGACTCAATTCCGCCTTCGTTGCTGTTTGGGTCATGTTCTGTCCGTGCCTGCGAACGAATAAAGTCACTTGGGCCAGGCGCTTCATCGTGACCCCCAGATGATCCGCTCGCGAGTACCAGTCACTGTCCTCGGCAAATTTTAGCGCCGTATCGAACAGGCCCACAGTCTGGAAAGCCGATCGGCGGTACAGACCCGCACCTATATAATAAGGAAAGGACTCTTCGGGATTGCCGACGTAAGCATAATCGCCGGTGTCCGCTCGGTATTCCAATACCTGCGCATACCCGTGGACGACCTGCAATTTTGGGTCGGCGTTCAATTCGTCCACCATCACTCTCAAATTGTCTTCGGGCCAGAGATCATCGACATCCAGAAACGCAATCAGGTCGCTCGATGCCTCCTTGATTCCGCGATTCCTTGCCGCTGCTGCGCCAGCGTTGATCTGGCGATGGAAGCGGACGTCGTGAGGCAGTGCTTGAACGACCCATTGGGTATTGTCGATCGAACCGTCATCGATCACTATCACCTCGAGTGCCTCGTAACTCTGGTCTAACACGGAATCAACGGCGTCGCGAATGAATTTTTCTCCGTTATGCGTAGGGATGACGACGCTCACCATCGGTGACGAACGCTGGTCGTTGACCGGTACAGCGTCGGACTCCGCGATGTTCTCGGGTCCGATCCGAATAAAATCGGCTATCGCTTCGGAAATCTGCGGCAGGTCGTGACCCAGGTCCAGGTAAAATTTTGGTAACGTCTGGGAAAGTCTGTCCAGAAACTCGTGAGTTTGCCGCCCCGCATAGGGCAACTGCGACATAGTTGTGAAGGCGGCCGCGCGTTGAGCAGACAGTGAATCGGCCGGGGTAAATACGGTGTCCGGCCTTTCTTGTATTCGTGGCAGCAGAATCGATTTGAGTGGCATCGATTTTTGTATTTGCCGCGAAAAATCGGGATAGAGAAATATTATAGCCTTTTCTTCATCCAGCGCGTGCTGATTGGTTATCAACGGTTGGAATTCAGGCAAGTTTTCTATCTGATTCGAATTCAATTTTGCCGTACTGTAAAGTGTGTAGACCCTGGGCTCTGGGTCTAGGCCGACGATCAGATAATCGTCGGCGAGATAGTAAAGGCCCGCTCGCAACGATGCCAGCGCGGTAGTCGATTTTCCTACGCCGCCTTTGCCAGTTATTAGAACGGCCCCGTCAGCGGTGCCGACGGCTGCAGCGTGGATAAGCTGAAACCCGTTTTTCTCCATCCACCAGTGTATTGGCGTGCGCAAAGGTGACGCATGCACCCAAAACGGCATTCTGCCGATCGACTGTACCCAGAATACCGCCGTGTTCGTTTGCATATCCATAATGTGGACCGAATTTTCGATCCAGTGAAACGCAGTCTTTATGCGGCGGCTGTTAAATCCCCAGATGTCGCCGCGATTCGTAAAGGAATCCCAACGGCAGGGTGGCCGCACCATTTCAACACCGGTCGATTCGCTGTCCCAAAGACAGATCGAAAAATCGGGCTCCGGCACCGGATCGATCCGTACATGCTCGAACGCACGAACAATAAGTGGAACTAGCTGGCCGCCCGCGAATTTCAGACAGACGCGGGTACCGGCTATATCGAAGTAATGCTGTTCCACCCCGACTGCCCGAGTCGCCGCATCGAAACAGCTACGGGTTCGCTCAAAAAACTCGCGCTGTTCCGCTTCACTCTTCGGTGTTACATCGTGCATGAGGCCACTTCACCTATACCAGGTGTGGTTCCACCAGCCGTTCGGCAGGGCTACCGTCCAATCGATAGACATCATCTGCAACGGATATTACGGTAGTATCGTGGCTAATCAGCAGAATTGAAGGAGCGCTTTTCAACGTCTGAATATTGGTGATCAGACGATCGATTGACCCGGCATCCATGTGATTCGTAGGCTCATCCAAGATCAACAACTTGGGCCCGCGGAGCAGCGCACGAGCGATAGCCATTCGTTGACACTGCCCGCCGGACAATAATACGCCGCTCTCCCCCACAGGCGTGTCAAACCCATTCGGCAGTTCGCACACGAACTCACGGAACAGGGCGGTCTCTGTCGCGTTTAGCAAGCTTGCATCACTGATTTCACCGCTTCCATAGCAGATATTCTCCCGGATCGTGCCGGAAAAAAACTCGGGGTGCTGCGCCACGACACCGATACTTCGACGCATCGTATCCAGATCGATATCGTCGTATGCCACACCGTCCGCCAGCAACCTGCCGACAGACGGACGATAAAATCCGAGAATAAGATGGACAACAGTGCTTTTGCCCGCACCGTTTGGCCCAATCAGCGCCACGATGCGCCCCGGCTCGATCTCCAAATCGATATCGTTCAGGATGCTCTCGTCGCCGTAAGAAAAGTGCACGCCTTCCAGCGTAATCCGTCCGGTGAAATCCAAG
>Ga0255052_10002341_pt1 | contig 13772 bp, 11 predicted proteins | sample JV7_2_21_MG_FD_188632 | JGI IMG/M metagenome (GOLD analysis project Ga0255052, IMG submission 188632) | Seawater microbial communities from Jervis Inlet, British Columbia, Canada - JV7_2_21 | ecosystem: Environmental > Aquatic > Marine > Inlet | place: Canada: British Columbia | collected... | reverse complement strand
CGTTTCCCGATCGATCACATAGAAAAAGCCGTTCTTCGGCGCGTGCAGTATGGCCTTGATGGGCCGGCCGTCCACGTCAATGTCCGCGAGCACGATGTCCATGGTGGAGGTGTAGTCCCACGTCTCGCCCGGGCTTTCCTGATAGTGCCAGAGATATTCGCCGGAGTCGGCGTTCAGGGCGACGATGGAACTCAGGAACAGATTGTCCCCGCCACCCGGGCTTCTGATCCTGCGGTTCCAGGGCGCGCCATTGCCCGTGCCGATATAAACGGCATTGAACTCCGGGTCATAAGTAAACCCGTGCCAGGCATTGCCGCCACCGCCATGCTCCCACCAACTGCCGGTCCAGGTCTCGGCGGCCATGGCCATTGCCTCATTCTCGAAGCCATCCGCCGGATTTCCCGGCACGATATAGAACTTCCAGGCCTCCTCGCCGGTCTCCGCATCAAAGGCGGTGACGAATCCTCTGGCCCGACCAACCTCTGTGCCACCATTGCCGATCAGCACCTTGTCTTTAAAGGCCTTTGGCGCACCGGTGATGTAAAGGGGCTTATTGGCGTCAAATGTGCGTGTGGTCCAGACCAGTTCGCCGGTACTGGCGTCAAGTGCGAAGAGCCGTCCATCCCAGGTGGCGGCAAAGATCCTGCCCTTGTAAAACGAAATGCCCCGGTTATGGACCCAACCCACCTGCCGCGTCGTGCCGATGTGTCCTGCGACGTCGGGGTCGTATTCCCAAATCAAGGCACCTGTCGTTGCATCGACCGCACGGATCACGTTCATGGTTCCGGTAAAATAAAGAACGCCGTCAACAACAAGCGGCGTTGAGACCAGCCCTACGTCGTTCGGCAGGTCCATGTACCACGCGACGCCAAGGCGCGAGATCGTGTCCGGGTTTACATCAGTCAGCGGGCTGAAGCGTTGTTCCGAGTGGGTACGTCCATAGGCCAGCCAATCTTCCGTTCGACTCTCGTCAGCGATTTCCGAGTCGCCGAATTTTGCAATGTCATAAATTTGTGCCGTTTCACCCGTGCTATCTCTGTTGAGCTCCTCCGTTGACTGGATTAACCAGATCAATGTTGCAACGGCGATGATTGCAAATACGCCTGGCAATACTTTATTGGACATGAACTTTACCTCTCGAATCCTTACTGCAATTCCGCGGACCGGCGTGCGCGACAGCCGCTACACAATAACCGCATTGGCTCTCGTGAATATATGGGGTCAGAGTACTTTTTTGCTTGGCCGGGCGGGCCGCGAAAAAAGTACTCTGACCCCATTTCCCCTCTGCTGGCAATCCGAGAGTCTCGTAATGCGACTGATTAAATTGATTTTCCCATTCGATAATCGCGCTGATGAGTAATATTTTGAGCAGTCAAAGGGTCTGTTCTCAAGGACAAGAAAATCCAAAACCGTCTAAAGACGAGGACGGAAAGCTACGGGCCCACGCGCCCGCCACAACACGACCGCCTCGAATGGTTCCAAGGCTGCTGCCCTGCACAAAAAATTGTCAGAACAATGTATCAGGAGAATATGCCATGAAATCGAGATTGCCAGTATTGTTCGCTGCCGCCATATGCGCCATTTGTGTGCCCGTCAGTGCCCATCACTCATTCATACCGGTGTTTGATGCCGAAAATATTATCGAGGCGTCCGGCGCGGTGACCAAAGTCGATTGGAGAAACCCGCACGTCTGGATTTACATTGACGTCGACAGTGAGAGTGGCGAGACGGGAAATTGGGGATTCGAAATGGGAAGCATAAACACATTAATTCGCCAGGGCTGGAGCCGAAAAACGGTTCAAGTCGGCGACACAATCAGCATCAATGGCTACCGGGCACGTGATGGATCGAAGCGCGGCAATGTCAATTCCCTGACACTTGCGAATGGGGTAGAACTCACTGGCGCGTCGAGCAATCCGGAAGGTAATTAATTCAACTCTGCGTCAGGCTAGATCCGGGTCATCGGGTCTGGTCAATCCTCCTGCTAATTACCCCATTGATCATTTTCACAAATGTATTCAATCAATTCTTCCTGCGGTGCAAGATCGAGCGGCAGGTTCTGAATCCATGGCACTTTGAAAACGGTTGGATCCTCAGCTGAAACCTCGAGCTCAATGCGTCCATATGCTGTTCGCCGGTAACGCTCGATGAGGTGTAATTCCTCAGTCTGGGGATAATTACCCATCATCCATCCACGGTCATTGTAGCCGACCGTATCGACTACCAGTACTTCCCCGTCCCAGTGCCCGATCGAATGACCTAACCAACTGGGATTGGGCTCGTCAGGATGCTGGCGTCCGTCAAGAAATACCTGTCGGAAACCGGGCACGCCTTCGAACAGAATCACCAACAGGTCCTCTGAATGAACGAATTTTCCCAGGTGAGGTGGGACAATACTTGGGATCGGAGGCTTGTACGGAAGACATCGTCTACTTGGAAGCTCCGCTGCACCATTGGCTTTGCGTTCCGCGACTATTTCTGCGGCCCACGGATGTGCGTCCGCACTTTGTGGATACGGGTCTTTGCCAACAAGCCACATGCCCGACAGATCCGGCTTGCCATCCGGTAAGCGCGGTACGGGCAAGTCCGGAATTTCCTGCTTTTTACGAATGGCGGCTGCAAGAGGGTCGGAGTAATCACCAAATGTGACGAAATAATCGTTTCCCATTCCCTCAAGCTGAATTTCAAGTGAAGTTGTCTCGCCGGCCGCAACCACGATCTCTTCGTTTTTGTACGATTCATAGGTGCAACACAGTATGCTGATCGTCACTGTGTATGAACCGGCTGCCAGGGTGGTGAGCATGTATTCGCCATTGGCGGCGCTTCGCGTACGCTCATATTCACCGCTGGCCGCATGTGTTGCCTGTATCGGCAAATCAGGAACGGTCTCGCCACTCGGTCCGAATACTGTGCCACTTATAACTCCGTAACCGCCCTGCGATGATGCCGTGAATGGCACGCATGCCATCAGGCCAAAAGTCACAATCCTTGCGCCCAAATTAGTCATTGCCCCACCTTTGCATGCGTCATAAACGAACCGGCATAACACAATCTGCTGACCAATTTCGGTGCGCCGGCAACTCAGCGGACTTACGGTCCTTCGAGACGTCGTCCGTGCCATCACTGAGATAGCGAGGACTCTAAGAAGTTAGTGTCAACCTGCAATTGCGCTTAGTTTTCATTGTTATCCGGGAGAATTGACCCGACAGCTGGCTGAATTATTACGAGCCGGAGAAATGTCTGTCAGGTCGGGGGAACTCCAAAGCGTTAACTATGTGTCCGGATAATCTGTAACCCATGCCCCCGGTTTGGATCCATTGAAAAATGGCGCGCCCGGAGAGATTGATTCCTCGGTGGGACGGCAGCTTTGCTGCCTCGTCACTGCTTCGCAGTTCCGCCTGTCGGTCGACCATATCGACCTCGGATCGCTCGTCACCCCTTCGGGGCGCCTGCGGCGTCTGTCGTCGCTTCGCTCCTCGGATCGAACTCCCGACTGCCTGGTTCGTAGCCACAAACGGCGCTGTAACTTACTGAAAAATAAGGCCCAAAAGACGGCGCTCGTTGACTAACTTTCAGTACGTTGCACAACAATGCACAACTGGTGTCGGAAATTTGTCGGAACTCCGGCGATCGATTCAGCAAACTACCCAGCGGAATTCAGAGCAGCTACAACATGCTCCGGATCATTCTTAATCGCAGTCAATAAGGCAGCTGTCGGGCCGACGTCGTCCTTGCTCCCAATTTCGGAGTGTACCAGCCGATATATGAAAGAGGCCCGCAAACTTTTCCTGCGATAGTCCAATGCTCTCTCGGATATCGCGCACGATATCCGACGTTACCTCAAAAGTCCGAGACGGCTTACGATCGCCACGCACAATCTCCACTGCCTGGGATGCACTCTTAATCAGTTCTGCAAATAGTTTATCGTCCATCGTTTCAATCTCTACTCCAACCGCCTGACAATGTCGGCAAGTTGTCGCTTCTGGACCGCAGTTAACTTATCGGTACCGACGCAGCGCATGAACCGATGCGGTCTTGGCAAGTCTGTCCGATCTCAAGCGGCCTGCTTGCGCACAAATGAGATACGCGGTGTCTTGCCCGCCTTCGCCGCCATCTTGACAAGGTATTCAATCGAAAAGCCACTGACTTTGCCGCCGATAATCTTACTGATCTTCGGTTGTGGCACGTCAAAAAACGCCGCCGCCTTGGTTTGCGTCATCCGTTTCCGCTTTATAAACTTTTCAATCTCGACTGCCAAATCAACTCTCATTGCCAGTGCAATGGCTTCTTCGTCAGTAAACCCGAGATCTTTAAAAACATTACCTTTGGTAACTTTCCTATCCATTACTGATACTCCTTTTCTATCCTTTCTCGTTTCTCGCTGTTTCTCACTTTCCAACAAATGCTTTTAGTCGTTCCTTCGCTGTATTGATATCGGTTTTCGATGTCGTTCTGCTCTTCTTAATGAAACAGTGCAGCACGACGATTTCGGATCCCTTTCTCGCCACGTACATTGTCCGAAATTGATTGTTTCGATCGCGGGCCCGCAATTCGCGAACCCCTGGGCCTACGGTCCGCATTAGCTTTGAATCCAGCGGCATTTCGCCGATCTGCAGCCGGCGTAAATCGCCACCGAGGTCCGCCCTCACCGTTTTAGGAAAGGCCTGCAGCACGCCGAGCGAATCGCCCATCCAAACAACGTCTTTTTCCTCCTTCCTCATAGCTAACAATTATATCAAATAAGGTCTAACTTACAAGCTCGGCGCAGACAGAATTAGGTATATATTGACCGTGAGCATAGTCAATTGTCAGTACCAGATAGAAAATTCAAACCATCTCCACACTTGCAGGCCGGGCGGACCGCGAAAAAAGTACTCTGACCCCATTTCCCAGATGGACGTCATTGCGGGACACGCCTAGAATCGAAGACTCCCGCGCAGAGCACTGGCATGGCAAATATCCCGCGACGCCGATTTCTCAAAGTTTCGACCGGTGTCGTGTCGGGCCTTGCACTCGGGTCGTGTGGCGACGAACAGCAGGCCGAAACATCCGTCGCAAGTGGCCTCCCCCGACCCGCACTCGAGGCGCTTGGCCAAATCGTTCTGCCGCGGAGCGCACTCGGCGACGCCGGAGTGACCCGGATTATCGGTGAATTCCTCACCTGGCTCGACGGCTTCGAGCCGGTTTCCGAACGCGATCACCCCTACGACTCCGGGGAAATTCTCTACGGCCCGCCGCACCCGGGACCACTCTGGGGCGCTCAGCTCGAGGCGCTCGACATCGAGGCAGACAAGCGTTTCGGCGCACCGTATACAGCGATCGGCGACGCCCGCCAGGTGGAAATCCTCGAACGCCAGTTGCCCGACCACCTGTCCGAGGATTTGCCGTACGCAGGTGAGGCAACGCACGTTGCGATCGGGCTGATCGCGTGGTTTTACGCGACGCCCGAGGCTAACGACCTCGCGTTGCAGGCACAAGTTGGCAAGTACAGCTGTCGTGGCCTGGCCGGCGGTCCGAACAAGCCCGAACCGATGGGTAGTTAGGGGCATGGCCACCACAATCGAAGCTGACGTTGTCGTCATCGGCGCCGGCATCACCGCCGCGATGTTCGTCGAGCGCCTGGCCGAAACGACCGACGCGACCATTATTGTTGTCGAGGGCGGCGACCGGATCTTCAACCTGGACGACCGCTTCGCTGAGCGCGAGCGGTTTCTGAACTACCGGGAAAACCCGTGGCCGAATGACCATATCGACGGGCAGACGGCCGACGGCATCCTGTCACGGTCGATGTCCGTGGGCGGACTCGCCATGCATTGGGGCGGTGTCACGCCACGGTTCTCACCGGAGGATTTTCATCTCAACTCACTCTATGGCGTCGGCTACGACTGGCCGTTGACTTACGACGAACTCGATCCTTTCTACCAGGAAGCAGAAGAGCGCATGGGTGTCGCCGGAGAACAAGGCCCGGCAGAATACGACCGGCGCGCAAAAGACTATCCGCTGCCGCCGACACCGCTCTCTTATAACCTCACAAGGCTGAAAGGTTGGGCGGAGAAATCGGGCATTCCATTCTGGCAAACGCCGGCTGCAAAACTGTCGGAGCCCTACCGTGGCCGAAATGTCTGCATGCGCTGCGACACCTGTAATATCTGTCCAACCGGCGCGAAGTATTCGCCCGACTTTTCTTTCATCAATCTGCTCGATGCCGGTCGCATCGATCTGCACAGCCGGCGGCTCGTCCGGAAACTGGTGCTGCAGGCTGACAGTGATGGTGTCGAATATGCCGTCGCGCTCGATCGCGACAATCCCGAAGAGGAGATCCATTATCGAGCGTCAACTTTTGTGGTCGCGGCCGGTTACTGCTGGAGCCCGCACCTGCTGCTCAATTCGGCGAACAGTCGCTATCCGGACGGGCTCGCCAATCGCAGCGGCAACGTCGGCAAGTACATGACCGGTCACCGGGGGATCAACAGGTTCGTCGAAGTCCCGGAAAAACTGTATCCCGGTGTCTATACCGAGCAAAGCCTGCTCTCGAAGCGCTTCCAGGCGAAGGAAGGCGATCAATACATCCGCCACGATATGCGAATCTGGGAGTCGGATTTCGCGCGCAGGGCGCAGCTCACCGATAGCGAAGGCAAGCTGATGCTTGGCGATGCGATCCTCGACGAGTGGCGCGAGCGCTCGGCAACCGGCGTGGCGCACCTGCGCTCCTACTACGACGTCATTCCGGCGAAAGAGAGTTCGCTGACCCTGTCGAGCACGGATACGAATCCCTGGGGCGATCCGTTGCCGGTCATCCGTTTCGTCGACAGCGACTGGACCCGGGACCTGCTCGATGACACCAAGGCCAGCATTCGCAGCAAGTTTGACGAGATCATTGCGGCAGGTGGTGGCCGCAGCCTGGCGGAGCGGGAATACCCGACCCACGACCATCCCTGTGGCGGCTGCCGGATGGGTGCTGACCCGGCGACAAGCGTTGTCGATCCGTTCGGCCGGACACACGACCACCAGAATCTCTGGATCGTCGGCACACCGACGCTGGTCTCCGCGGGCTGCAACAACGGCACCCTGACATTTTCGGCGCTGGCGCTACGATCCGCGGCGGCGCTGACCGACGAGCTGCCGGCGTAGAACATGAACCAGCCCTGCGGCAAATGGTTTGCCGCAACGGAGAGAACGATGAAGGCGATCACGATCGGAACGATGCTCGGCATGTTGGCGCTGGGCACCGCATCGGCCCAGGAAGTTGACTGGCCCAGCCACGGCAATGACCTGGGCGGAACCAAATATTCCACGCTGCAAGAGATCAATCGCGCCAATGTGCACGAGCTCGAGCGGGCCTGGACCTGGGAGACGGGCGAGAAACCGGTACCGATGGCGCGCGTCGCGCTGACTGGTCAGCCCGTTACGCCCGGCAAGTTCCAGGGCACGTCGCTCATGGTCAACGGCACTCTTTATATAGCGACCTCCTACAACCAGGTCGTGGCACTCGATCACGAGACCGGTGAGGAACGCTGGCGCTACGACCCGAAAGCCTACGATTGGGGACGGCCGTACCGGGGCTGCGGCTTCTGCCATCGCGGCGTCGCCGTGTGGACGAACGGCGATGATATTCGCGTGTTCATCAACTCCCGCTGGCGCCTGATCGCACTCGACGGCCGCACAGGCGAGCCGATCGAATCGTTCGGGCATCGCGGCGAGATCGATCTGACCGAGGACCTCGCCTGGGAGGTCAACCGCCTGCATTATTCCAATACGTCGCCGCCGATGATTTTCGAGAACATCGTCATTGTCGGCAGTGGCACGCCGGACGGGCGCATTTACAAGCAGAACCCGCCGGGCGACATCCAGGCGTTCGACGTCATCAGCGGAAAACGCATCTGGAAATTCCACACCACGCCCCAGGAAGGCGAATTCGGCAACGACACCTGGGAGGACGACTCCTGGACTTATACCGGTTCCAGTAACGTGTGGGCACCGTTCACGATCGATGCGGAGCGTGGGCTCGCGTATTTCCCGGTATCGACGCCGAACAACGACTTTTACGGCGGCCATCGCAAGGGCGACAACCTGTTCGCGGAGACCCTGTTGTGTCTCGACGCCCGGACCGGTAAGCGCGTCTGGCATTTCCAGACGGTGCATCACGGCGTGTGGGATTACGATCTGCCGGCGCCGCCCAATCTCGTCACCATTAATGTTGACGGCAGGCAGATCGATGCGGTCGCCGCGGTCGCCAAGACGGGATTCACCTACGTATTTGATCGCGTCACCGGCGAGCCGGTCTGGCCAATCGAGGAACGACCGGTGCCGCAGAGCGATATTCCCGGCGAACAGACGTCGCCAACGCAGCCGTACCCGACGAAGCCGCCGCCTTTCGGCAAACAAACCTTCGGCGAAGAGGACCTCATCGACTTCACGCCGGAACTCAAAGCGCTGGCGCTCGAGGCGGTCAAGGACTACAGCCTGGGCGACTTGTTCAGCCCGCCAACATTACATGGCACCGTGATCATCCCGGGCGTCTGGGGTGCTGCGAACTGGGGCGGCGCGGCATTCGATCCCCGGACTGGCATCCTCTACGTCAAGGCGCTCAACTGGCCGGGCGTGTTCCATCTCGAGAAACCCGAACCGGGCACGGAGGATGCCGACTATTTCCTGGGCGATTTCCGGCCGCTCGGTATCGACGGCCTGCCGGTGCATAAACCGCCGTATTCCACGCTAACCGCGATCGACCTGAATAAGGGTGAGCACGTGTGGCAGGTGCCTTTCGGCGATTACCCGGCAATGAAAGAGCACCCTTTGCTAGAAGGGCTGGAGTTGCCGCAACTCGGCGCGGGTCCGCCGCAGCATGGCCAGTCCGGCCCGTTGCTGACCGCCGGAGGACTGCTTTTTTTAAGCAGCGCCACCCGCAATCTCTACGCGTTCGATAATGAGAACGGCGAACTGCTGGCGACGATCCCGCTGGACGGTTACGGCTACGGCAACCCGATAACCTATCGCACCGAAGCTGGCCGGCAATTCATTGTCATTGCGACATCCGAAAGCGACGGCTCGGCCGCAAGGCTCAACGCGTTTGCGTTGCCGGATTGAGGCAAAAGGGGTCAGAGTAGACTTCCCTCGTGGCAACCGAAATTTACTCTGACCCAGTTTCTTGGGGGAAATCTACTCTGACCCCTTACTTTATCCCCATCAGGTCTTTATCGTGTCGTCGATAATTTTCATGTTTGCCTTGCCGCTAATTCCCAATTCAACGGCCGCAAACGGCCCGCCCAGACAGGTGTGTTCCGGGGTCGTCGAATCCAGCGGGCCGGCTTCCGCCAATATTTGCTTCGCAAACTGTTCGGCGTTGTCTTTCGGCCGGTAGCCGAGAAAACCTGCGAGTGAGTTATCGACGGTAACGCGATCGTTATTCGATACGCCGTAGACCACGGCAAAGCCTGTCGCTGGGGCGGATATTGATCGTTCCACTAAATGGATCATATCGTCGTAGGAAAGCCAGGTTCCGAGCGCGCGCACGCTTGTCACTTGCGCGCAGGACAGGATGCGCAGGCACACGCCTTCGATGCCGCGCTTGTCCCAATATAAGCTGGCAAGATCTTCGGCAAAACATTTCGCCAGTCCATAGAACGTGTCCGGCCGATGCAGCGCATCGGTACCAATGAATGCATTGTTCGAGTGCATACCGACCGCGTGAATTGAGCTCGCATACACGACTCGCCGCAGGCCATTTTGATAAGCCGACTCCCAAATATTGTATGCCCCTACAATGTTCGGTCCAAGAATGGTTTCAAACGCTCCCTCATCAGCATATGCACCAAAGTGAACAACCATTTCCGCACCTTTGAGTAGTGCGAGGATTTCATCAAAGTTGCTCAGGTCGGCCTTGATATACGTTTCGTTGTCGTGGGGAGAACCAATGCCATCAACGATGTCAGATGACACCAACTCCTCCGCTAAATTCGATAATGGCTCACGCAAGTAGGAGCCGAGGCGACCTGCGGCTCCGGTCAGGACTATCTTCTTCATATCATTGGCGCTCTCTGTTTATCATCGTCAACCTGTCAACAGGAGTTGCGGGGTCGGACCTCTATAGACTTTTGATTCTATTCAAGAGTCAACCGAAAAGCCGCCTGAATTCGGCAACAGGAGTTGCGGCGTCGGACCTCTATAAACTTTTGAACTCGTTCAAGACTCGACAGAAAAGCCGCCTGAATTCGGGTTTAAGTCGGGCTTTTTGGCTCGGAAAACGCCGATTAAGAGCCCGTCACCCGAAATGTTGCGATTGATCGATTCAAAAGGGTCACAGTCCCTCTGATCCAGATCCAAGAGGCGGCCCTGAAAAGGGGTCTTTTCCTGTATCAGGTAACCTGAAAAACCAGCATTTACAGCAACATTTAATCCAATTTCGAACGGCAGGCATCTAAATAGAGATATCCGACGAAATCCCGGAGAACCACCCATGAAAGCGACCACCAAATTGAACACCTTGATTCTCTCGATAGTCCTGTTATCCGGGCTATCGGCCGCTGAGGCCTTCGCAGCGGATGACACGTTCGAGAGGAGTTTTACAGTAAGTGAGCCACTCGTACTTGATGTTGATACTGGCAGTGGCTCAATCAAAATCCGCTCAGGATCCGGAGACGAGGTAACAATCGACGGCACGATACAGGTGCAACGACGTTTTCCGTGGGGCAAACCCCGTAATGCCGATGAACTAATCCAGGAAATAAAGGACAACCCACCGATCGAGATGGACGACGGCCGCTTGCGCGTCGGTCATATCAGCGACCGGAAGCTGAGAAACAAAGTCAGCATCAGCTACGAGATCGTTGTTCCCGCCGGAACCGAGATTCTCGCAGAGACGGGTTCGGGCTCGATCTCGGTCAGAGATATCGCAGCCCCCGTCGATGCACATACCGGATCGGGAAGCGTAAAGCTCGAGAACATCACCGGATCCGCCAAAGCGCGTACAGGCAGCGGCTCAATCCGTGCCGAAGGAGTCGGTGGCGCGTTTGATGGCAAGTCCGGCAGCGGCAGCATCTATTTGGAGCAAACTGCACCAGGCGATGTTGTCGTCTCGACGGGCTCGGGAAGCAGTAATCTGAGCGGTGTCGCGGGTTCTGTCAGCGCCAGCGCCGGTAGCGGTCGCATCACCGTCGACGGTCGCCAGGAAGGCGACTGGAAGCTGGATACGGGCTCCGGCTCCGTTCGCGTATCCCTGCCTGCGGACGCCGCCTTCGACCTGGACGCCGAATCGCATTCCGGCGGCATCGATATTGATCACCCGTTAACGGTTGAAGGCCGAATCTCGAAGAAGCACGTTATCGGTACGGTTCGTGGCGGCGGACCACGTCTGGAGATTGAAACCGGATCCGGCAGGATACGAGTCAATTGACCGAATCGTCGGGTCAGAAAAAGGACACGAGAACGCCCCATAAAGGGGCGTTTTTAATATGGTGGCTACCTCTGTATTGCGGTCAATACGACTTATCGATTCACGACTGGAACCGAATGCCCGATCATTGGCGATTAGAAACAAGAACGACCGGGCCCGGGTGGACAGCGTCCAAAATCAATGCGTTTGTCTATTGTACATAAGCCGCAAATAAGAATTTCTTTTTCTTGCAGTTGCACAAACTGTTCCCCACACTGATCCACTTCGTTCACGCCCGACAAGAAAAAGAAACCTGGCGCGCTTCTCCAAGCTTATTAAAGCGAGCCCCGCTGGCCAATCGTAGGACAGACGGACGCTCAGGCTTGCCCGCTGATTCTTTTTGATTTCTAAGGACTCTGAAATCGAGCACGCGTGAATTTCATTCGGAAAAGGGAGTTTCAGGAATGCAAAAGTCTTTTATTAAACAAACTATCGTCAAGCTGTCAGCTATCGGGCTTCTACTTGGCTCATTTGCAGCCAATGCCGGCATTGTGTATCAGGTCGATCGATCATTCGGCGCCGGCACCATCGTTGGCACGATTGAGACGAACGGGACCATGGGTCCGCTCAGTGCCGCGGATATCATCAGCTTTTCTTTTGAGGCATTCGACGGAACAGACGTTGTTACGATTTCGTCTGTGGCTGGATTCGTTCAGGGTGAAGGCTGGGCTTACCTTTCAGCTACCGCTACCGACCTAACGTTCGATTTCGATGGCTTAGCTGCCGATACTGTGTTGGCCGGAAAGTACATATCCTTTCATGGCGGGATCGGCGACAGCTTCGATTACAACCTGCTCGCCAACTTCGTAGGAAAAATTGAACAACTTGTCCACCAATCGCCATTGCACCCGGAGCACCGGGTGGATTCGCCAGCACGGTCAGGTCAGGTCGTCATTGCCAGTACCGAGGACTCAAGCCTGGATTGCAGTGCAACCCCGGTGAAGATGGGCGAGGTAATGGCCGGCTTCCAGGCTGGATTCACTGGTGGCTCACACACTGAAATCGGGAACCCTGCCGAGTTTTTTATGACGCTTGGCGGTGAAGCTCGCCGCGGGTTTGTCATTCCGGAGACGGGTGGATCGTCTGCCCAGTGCGAAAACGACTTTATTCTGGTTAGCGGTTTTCTCGGCACGGGTATTGAGACGTCGGACGGCTTTGTGATCAGAACGCCCAAAGAAGCCAAGGACAATGTGTCTAGTGGTTTCCGTGGACTGATCGCTGCGCAGCGATTCGAAGTTGACGGTGTTCAAATTGACCACATGAATACGGCCGCCAAGATCGCGTATCACCCGAACGGCAATCGGATAGCGGTATTGGCGTCGGGAATTATCCTCGAGCCGTATACGCTGGCGCCTGGCGTTCATTCCGCAAGTGTCATTTACGGAATAGATCCCGGTCGGGATGGTGTGGTTGACTTTGAGTTGCCTTTCACGACCTCGTTCACGATCAACGCTGGTCCTGCGCAATAGTGACGAAGTTCGCTCCGTGAATTTCAGTTTGCGTTGAATTGCAGGCAACAATAAGGCCGCCGAAAGGCGGCCTTTTTTGTGGACGTCAAAGTCTGGTTTGAGCGGGGTCGGACCTCCGTGTGCTTTTGAAAAGAAACGAAGTACGCCTTGGGACGGTACCAATAGAGCCCTTAATCACCCGTTTCGATACCAGAAATAGCGAATTGAGAATGATCTCCATCCATCCTTGAGGGCCCAAGTACCGCCGTTATCGACAGCGCGGTTGCTTAATCTGCCGATTTGCCATCAAAAACACCAAATTAGCGATCAAATCGTACCCCGTAAAACTCGAATAGTTTAGAAATTCATCTACTTACAACGGTCCGACCCCGTTTACATCCAGCCCGATTTCGGACTATTCCTTTTGACATCAGGGATTTACCGAGGTCCGACCCAGACGTGCCTCTTCCGGGGACGCCTGATATTGCCGCGGGCTCATTGACGTCCAGCGCTTGAATGCCCTGGAGAAGTTACTCTGTTCGGAGTACCCCAATAGATAGGCGATCTGTGCATGTGAGTGTTTTTTGTCGCGCAGATAGGTCTCTGCAAGTCTGCGCTGGGTGCTTTCCAGCACCTCTCGATAATTCATCCCCTCCTCCTGCAATTGACGTTGCAGGGTGCTCGCGCTGCGATTCAGGCGGCTGGACACGATTTCCTGATCCACTTTCCCGGACGGCAACAGATCGACGAGCAGGCGCCTGACCTGCGATGCAACCTTGTGCGGATCGAGTGATTCAACGTATTGCTCGGCAATCCTGTCGGTCGCCTTTGCGATATCCGGGGTGCCGTGAGGCAGCGGCGCGCGCATGGCGTCTTTGTCAAAGTGAAGTATT
>Ga0255052_10002340_pt1 | contig 13778 bp, 12 predicted proteins | sample JV7_2_21_MG_FD_188632 | JGI IMG/M metagenome (GOLD analysis project Ga0255052, IMG submission 188632) | Seawater microbial communities from Jervis Inlet, British Columbia, Canada - JV7_2_21 | ecosystem: Environmental > Aquatic > Marine > Inlet | place: Canada: British Columbia | collected... | reverse complement strand
AGACGACCGCATTTCTCTCGCGCATGGCAATGGTGGTCGCTATATGCGCGAGCTGATTGAAGAAGTATTCGCCCGTCACCTGGCCGATTCGGAACTGGATGTACAGGCCGATGCGGCGCCGATCGCATTGAACGGCGGCGAAGTGATGATCACAACCGACGGGTTTACCGTGCAGCCCCTCGAATTTCCCGGGGGAGACATTGGCTCACTGGCCGTGCATGGCACGACTAATGATCTCGCTGTCGCCGGCGCTCGGCCGATGTATCTGACGCTCAATGCCTTTATCGAAGAAGGCCTCGAAATAGAGGTTTTGGATCGCATCGTGGCGAGTCTGGCGAAGGCGGCCCGGGAAGCTGGCGTACAGGTCAAGGCAGGTGACACCAAAGTGCTGCGCCGCGGCGAAGGTGGCGGTCTGTATCTTGCGACCACAGGCGTCGGTGAGCGATTGCCGGGCATTCAGCCCTCGATCAAACGAATTGAAGACGGTGATGTTGCAATCGTGAGCGGCTCCGTCGGCGATCATGGCACGGCGGTCATGCTGGCTCGCGAAGACTTCGGCCTGCGCGGCGACGTTGTATCCGATGCCGGACCGGTCATGCCCCTGACAGAAGCGTTGATGGGTTTCGACGGTCTGAGGTTCATGCGCGATCCGACTCGCGGCGGCATCGCATCGATCGCAAATGAAATCGTTCGGGCGACCGGGCTCGGTGTGCGACTTGAAGCAACCATTCCGGTTAAGGACCCGGTTCAGTCGGTGTGTGACATGCTCGGTTACGATCCTTATTACCTTGCCTGCGAAGGTCGGGTATTTGCCGTCATTGCGCCAGAACAGGTGGATGAGGCACTTGCGGTCTGGCGCGCGCTTCCATCCGGGCGTGATGCAGCGAGGGCTGGTCGTATCGTTGCTGGCCAAAACCGCGTCATACTTGAGACACCGCTGGGGGGTGAGCGGTTTCTTGAAGAACTTGAGGACGATCCGCTACCTCGAATCTGCTAACGTTCAATCTGGTTGCCCAGTATTGATCACCGCAACTGCATTGCGACTCTTATATATAGGACTCCTGGAGGGGCGTTTGTGACCCGATGGTTCGCAAAGTTGGGTCCCGGGTTGATGTTGGCCGCGGCAGCCATCGGCGTCTCGCATCTCGTGCAGTCGACGCGTGCCGGCGCGGATTTCGGGCTGAGCTTCATCTGGCTGATCGTGCTGATTTCGGTATTGAAATATCCGGCGTTCCGTTTCGCCGTCGATTACACGAGTCTGACAAATCGCAGTCTTGTGTATGCATACTCCGGTATGGGACGTGTCCCGCTGTCCTGGCTGCTCGTCTCGTTCTTCGTCGATATGTTCGTCGCGACATCGGCAGTATCGTTGGTAACGGCAGGTTTGCTAATCAGTGTATTTGACCTGCCGTTCTCCGGTCCTCACGTCGCGATCGGCGTTGCCGTGTTGTCCGCGGTGTTTCTGTTGAACGGCCAGTATGCAAGAGCTGAAAGACTGATCAAGGTATTGGTGGTCGCCTTTTCGGTGCTGACAATAATTGCGATGCTATTGGCGTTGCCACTTTTGGGTGCAGGTGAGCGGGATCTGTTCGCACAGATTACGCCGTCCCGAGCGCTGGCTGTGTTCATAATTGCTATCGCGGGCTGGATGCCGATGCCGATGAGTGGTTCTGTTTTTCTGTCGATGTGGGCGCGCGAAAAAAAGGCGATGGGTGGCGACAAGATCGATCACAAGAGCGCGATTGCCGACTTGCGATTCGGATGGACACTGACTGTAGTGCTCGCGATCAGCTTCACGATTATGGGCGCAGCAATATTGTTTCAGACGGATCGTGTCATACCGGCAGGCGCCGGCGCGTTCGCGACCGAACTGTTATCACTCTTTACAGTGATAATCGGCGAGTGGTCGTATCCGCTGATCGCATTGGCCGCCATCGCGGTAATGTGGTCTACCGTACTTGCGTTAATGGATGCCTTGCCTCGCGTGTCAGCACGCCTCATTGACTGCATGACAGGCAGGGATGACCAGGCAGAGACGCGGTACACATCGCTATTGCTGGTCCAGGTTGTCGGCGTATCGCTGATCATGATGTTGTTGCTGCACAGCTTTGACGTATTCATTGATTTCGCGACGAGCGCGGGCTTCATAACGGCTCCGGCGCTGGCCTACTATAATTATCGCGCAGTAAGGTCCGCGGCCGTTGCGCCGTATTACAAGCCGCCGACCTCCTTGCTAGTATGGCATTGGACTGGATTCGCGGCGATGAGCGCGTTCGCGATTGCCTTCTTTGTTGAACGCCTCTCCTGAGAAGATTCTAGCTATGAAATTGGTGAGTTTTGTTGCAAATGGCCGGGAGGCTGCGGGAGCACTCAATGGCGACGGCATTGTCGATCTGTCCCGTCATGGAGTGGTGGGGAACGTAAAGCAAATCTTGCAGGACGACGCGTTGGGGCGTGTTGGTGATCTTGTCGCGGATCTTTCGCCGGACCTGTCTTTGGACGACCTGCAGTTTCTGCCGTGCGTACCGGACCCTGGCAAGGTGCTGTGCATTGGCGTTAACTACAAGAAGCACGTGCTGGAAATGGGCAGGGAGCTTCCCGAATACCCATGGGTATTCACACGTTTTGCCGATAGTCTGGTCGGTCATGGAGCGAGCATGATTCGTCCTGCCTCGGTGTCCGAGAGTTACGACTTTGAAGGCGAACTCGCTGTGATCATTGGCAGAGCCGCACACCGCGTGACAGCCACTGATGCGTTTGAATACGTTGCGGGCTATTCATGCTTCAATGACGGCAGCATTCGCGATTATCAGCGTCACTCCGGTCAATTCACGCCGGGCAAGAATTTCCTGAACAGCGGCAGCCTCGGGCCGTGGCTCGTGACCCGGGATGAAATCAAAGATATCGAGGGCCTGCATCTTGAGACACGACTGAATGGTGAGGTCATGCAGTCTGCGTCAACGGGTGATCTGATTTTCAGCGTACCCAGGCTGATCGAATACTGTTCGACGTTCACACGGCTCGAGCCCGGCGACATTATTGCAACCGGCACGCCTGGTGGCGTCGGCGCTGCACGTACACCTCCTGTGTGGATGAAGCCGGGAGACACTATCGAAATCTCGATATCCGAAATTGGCGTATTGAGCAACACGATCGTGGACGAGTGAGCGCGCGGATGTTTAAACACCTTCACATAGTTGCATGCTCGCCGCGAAGCGGTACAACATTGTTGGCCGAGGTCATGGCGACGTGCTTCAAGGTCGACAAACACTACGATCACGAAGTTCGCTTCAATCTCGTCTCCGCCGAAGATGGGCAAATACTCATCACGAAGCGGCCCAAAGACACGATGTACATGCCGGCAATCATTGATGACGATCCTGAGATCTTCGTCATCTACGTTATGCGTGACCCTCGCGATGTCATCGTCAGTCGTCATGGCAAGGACAAGGGCATGTACTACTCGAACATGCGTTTGTGGCGCCAGATGCATGCTTGCGCAAGACAAATGTATGGCCACGAGCGTTTTCTCGAGATTCGCTATGAAGATTTCGTCCGGGATCCTGACGCCACCCAGCGATTGATCGCCGAAAAATTTCCGTGGCTCGAAAAGACTCACAAGTTCTCCGAGTACCACGAATACGCACAGATCTCGGAAAAGTCCATAACGGCGATGCACAGTGTTCGACCGATAGCCCCGACGAGCGTTGGCGTCTGGACGCAGCACCCTGGAAGAATCAAGGGCCAGCAGATGATTCATGGTTCATTGACACCGGACCTGATCGAGTGCGGCTATGAATCGTCGGCCGACTGGGAGCGAGTCCTCGAATCGGTCGAGCCAGATCTTTCTAGAAGTCTGTATCCGGAAAAACTATACTTCTGGTCCCGAATTTCTCAATATTTCAATGCGTTGCGCAAGGTCGCCATGTACCGGCGCAAGCGTAGATCCGCATAAGTCCTCAACCGGAGCCGCAAGTGTCAGCGTTCAGCGAGTCAGTTGTCAGCATGTTCTACCGAACCGCTGTTTCGGGCGCCCTGCCTGTTTCATGGTTTCGCGATGTGGATCCTGCGACCGTCGAGAAAGCGAAAAAGACGGGCAAGCTCAAGCTCGAGATCGTTAGCCATTGCTGGCGTTACGGTCACTTCCTGACCTATCAACTGAGTTCACTCGTCAATCATCGCACTGGCAAGTTTGATATCACGATGACGGTTTTCCATGTTCCCGGGGATGAGCGAGTCACCCCGGTGCTGGATTATTTTGGACGCATGGAAGTGCCGGGCGTTACCTGGAACTGGCAGCCGCTGCCGAAGGAACAGCTGTTTCGACGCAGCATCGGTCGCAATCTTGCCGCAAAAAACACCGCCGCTGACTGGATCTGGTTTACCGACGCAGACATCATCTTTCACGAAAACTGTCTCGATACGCTGGCGGATCTGCTGCAGGGACGGGACGATGGCCTGGTGCATCCGAATATCGGACTTGGCACATCGTTACTTGCCGAAGACGATGCGATTCTCGAAAAAGGTCGCCAGGGCCCGACCGTGCTCGAGATTCCGCTGGACCAGTTCAAGCCATACGGTGGCCCGCGAGCCAAAGCGAAGGGTCCGCATCAGATTACGCACGGCGATATTGCGCGCGCCTGCGGCTACTGCGATTCGATCAAGCATTACCAGACGCCAGCCGAACGCTGGATGAAGACTTACGAGGATCGCGCATTCCGCTGGTTAATCGGCACACACGGCACGCCGCTTGAGATTCCCAACGTGTGCCAGATTCGTCACATCGTCAAGGGGCGCTACAGGAAAGATTCGTTATTCACCAGGATTCGAAAATTCATTCGCAAGAGCCAGGACAGGTAACTCGACCTGGATTGACGCTGTCGCGGTGCTTATGACCGTGACCGTAGCAAATACAGACAGAGAACCTACAGTCTAAAGGTCAATCCCAGATACGCGGTGCGGGGCAGTCCCGGCCTGACACCTGCCGGCCGTCTTGCCGCGATATAGGATTCATCCAGGAGATTGTCGACCTTGATGTAGGTAGAGAACTTCGGCGTGATCTGCCAGGCGGCAAGCAGGTCCCAGACCACCCGCGAGCTAACCGATTCAGCCGAATCAAACGATCCCTGGCCGGCCTTGCTGCGCAACTTGCCGATGTAGTTCGCTGCCAGATTGACTCGCCATTTCTCGGTGTCGAGTCCTGTCGATGCACGTAGCTGGTGTTCGGGAATGTATGGCAACTCATCACCGACCTCGACGTTACCCCAGGGGTCGAAGTTGCTATCGAAGGCGTTCTCGAACTCAGCCTCGGTCGTCCACGTGTATTGAAGGCTGAATGGCACGTTGAACGTGCCGATGCTCCAGCGGTAATCCGCGCTCAATTCAAGCCCGGCAACAGAGACTTCGCCGCCATCGAACTGATCGCCAATAGTGCCACCGCCGCCCGTTGAGTCGGTTACCGTCCCGACGAGGTTGTCGTAGTCGTTGATGAAGTAGATTGCTTCAAAGCTCAATGCGTCGTTGCCGTAGCGCGTGCCGACCTCAATGTTGAGACTCGACTCTTCCCTGGCTGAACTGCCTGGTGCAGGCGGATTGAAACCTTTGTGGATACCCGCGAGCAGGCGCCAGTTACGATTAAGCCGATACAACACACCCATGCCCGGGATCAGCATCGATACCGAATTTTCTCGCACACGGGTTGGTCCCTGGCCGCGCGAAGGATCGTCGGTCTCGAAGTCGAGGCGCCGCAGTTCGACGTCTTCGAAGCGCACACCCGGCGTCATAATCCAATTGCCGCTGCGAATCTCGGTAGTGACGAAATAGGATCGCGCATCGGCATCCGAGATACGATTCGTTTTCGACCCGGGCGCACCCGCTGTCGTCACAACGAGCATGCCGTCTTCCATTCGATAGCCGTTCTCGTGCTGGAAGCGGTCTTCCTCGTCCTCGTGAATTCGCAATCCCGCCGTCAGCGCGACCTCGGTATCAGCAAAACCGAAGTCCCACTCGATTTGCACCTGCACGCCCTGCGAGTAATAGCTGCGATTGTTCGCCCGCTTGAAGATCGCATCAATCGGGCTCGTGCCGCCCTTGAGATAGCCCAGCTCGGTTGCGTAGGTCAGCGGGTCGGCCAGCACGTTACCCATGCTGATGCCATTGACCGCCTGCAACTTATACCAGTTGCGTCTGAAGTCGTTGCGATACGCTGTCGCCTGGCCGCGCCAGTTGCCACCAGCGTCGACGACGTAGCTCACTTGCATCTGCTCGTGCTCACTCGTGAATACGTCTCCTTCAGATGCCGCGTAGCGCATCAGCGGGTCGGTCTCGAAGTCCTCGTCGGTCAGGCCGAGGTAGGTTTCATCCGAGGATTGATCTGTGTAGCCGAGTTTCAAACGCAGACTCTGGTATACATCGGCGGCTGGATCGCTGTCGAATTGCAGCTTGACGACGTAATCTTGCAGGTCAAAACCCGTGTCGCCATCAAGCGGGCCATCGATGTATTTGAAACCGTCGCTCTGGTTTTGCACGGTCTCGATGAGCCACGAAATTCGCGCCCCGCGGTTACCAAGGTTCGCGTGCACGTCGAACGTATTGTGGTCGCCAGCGCGCAGGTCGACGTTCGCGCCGAGCGCATCGGGAATGGGCGTGGAGATCAAATTCAATGCACCGCCTGTGGTGCGCGGCCCAACGACGATCGAGGCAGGTCCCTTAAGGACTTCGATGCCATTCATGCGCCGCTGTGTCGGGAAGTAATAAGCCGATGGCGCGGAGTAGGGCGCTGGCGCGATCAGGATGCCGTCTTCCAGCAACGCGATGCGGGCGCTGCGATCCAACCCGGAGCCACGGATGCCGATGTTTGGACGCAAGCCGAAACCTTCCTCTTCCTGAACGTAGACGCCAGGCACCGTGCGAAGTACGCGCAGGATGTCAGTGTCGTTGAAAACCTCAAGGGCCTCGCTGTCAATGACATGGGCCGAGCCGGGCACGTCCGCCACATCGCTCGCGCGGCCGATGATCGTCACCGTATCGATCGGTTCGACGGTGTGCTGAGGTTCGGTTTCCTGGCCGTAGGCACTTATGGAGATAAAGCAGAGGGCGGCGAAGACCGCCGTGCGGCCGAAACTGGGACAGAACATGCAGGTGCCTTTTCAAGGTCAATGGTTACTGGATTCAACCTTAATGTAAATGCGAATGATTCGCAATTGCGTTATGTACGTATGCTGCTACGTGGGGAACGAGCAGCTACAGGCGTTTAATGAAATTCTTGATTTTCCTCGACCAACTCGCCTTGTTCGCATGTGGGAATGGCTCATCCGGAATATCGTGGCCGAGAAACGGACACAGCTTGTCCCAGCCATCGCCTTTCGGCAGGTCAAAGACCAGCAAGTCGTTGCCGCGCCCCGTGAAGTACTCCAGGACCTCCTTGTTGTGCTGCTCATATCTCGCGATGTAGGTGCCTTCATTGCCCGCGGGGCAACCTGCATCCGCACCGTAGATCCAGCGCCGCATCGGCGTTTCCGTATTGGCGAAGTCTTTAACCTGGCTGTGAATCCATGCGTCGGCGGGTCGGCGGGTCAAAACGAACTTGCTTCCCGGAAATTTCTGGTCGAGCTCTTTGTAGAGTATCGGCCAGGGGTTGTCCTCGAACGCGTCGAATTTGTCGACCATGGCAAAGGCCATTTCGTGGACCTTGGAGACGATATCCGGATCCTTGGTGCCGAAGGAGCCCGTGACCCGATAGCCAAGCTTCCTGAGCGCGAGTTCGAGGCTTGTAGTGCCGGTTTTATGGAATCCAATACAGAAAACTTTGGGTTTCATGAAATAGTTCCGATTGCGGCGTAATCTCCGCCGAAAAACAGCAACGGCTCACCGTCGTCAGATGAACAGCTCTCGACCTCACCAACGATGATGTAGTGGTCGCCGCAATCATGAATCTGATGGGTGCGACACTCGAAGCAGGCGATGGTTCCGGGCAGTAAAGGCACATCTTTTGCGGATGTTGTGTGTTCGATGTTATTGAATCGTGTGTGATCAGACTGGGCGAAATGAGAGGATAGCGCCCTTTGCCTGGCACCCAGTATGTTTATCGCGAAATGCTCGGCCTCGAGATAGGCCTGCAGCGAATTCGATACCTTCGCGATGTTCCACAGCACCAGCGGAGGCTCGAGCGACACCGGGCTGAAGCTGTTCGCCGTAATCCCGCAAGGTCCATTCGTACCACGACAGGTCACCACGGCCACTCCGGTGGCGAACTTCCCCAGGCATTGCCGCAGATCGCGTATTTCTTCTTCTGTCACCGACTACGCTCCGCTTGACAAGCAAAACCACGTGATTAATATATGAATGGTTAAGATCTTAATGACAGCTTCCGGCTATGGCAATTGAACAGTTCACACGCTCCCTGCCAATGATGCTAAATCGTAGCCTCGATGCGGTTATGCCAAGATTTCGCAAGATTTTCAATGATTTCGGCCTTACTGAGCAGCAATGGCGGGTACTTCGCGTACTGGGGGAGCAGCAACATATCACGCTCAGCGAACTGTCAGAGCTAACGCTGATTCCTGCGCCCAGCCTCGTCGGCGTCATCGACCGTTTGCAAGTCACGAGTCTGGCTGGGCGTCGAAGATCGGACACCGACCGGCGCAAGGTCTATGTGGTGGCGACCAGAAAAGGCAGCGAACTTGAAGCGAGGATCCGGCCGCAGGTAGCCTCGACTTATGCGGCGCTGAAACAATCGATCGACGTCGAAACCTGGGACCAGGCTCTCCGGGGGTTACAACAGATTGCCGAACTTGAAGAGCCAACTTCCAGACGGAAGACGGCCCGCAAGTAGTAGCGAGGATAAAACAATGATTCGCTCGGTTCTCCTGACCACACTCGGCTTGATCGGTCTCGGGTTCGTTCAGCATTCCGCACATGCGCATGGCGGTGTTGTTGAAGAAGAGGACCTGTGCGTCATCAAGGTCAATTATCTCCGCGGGCACTTCAAAATATATCAGCCGCTTGTTGACGGACATAAGGAGTATTGCGAGGACCTGCCGAATGCGACCGAGACAGTCTTCGTCATGGAATACCTGCACGAAAGTCTCGGCGACGCAGCGGTGGACTTCCGCATCATTCATGACGTCACTGGCAAAGGACAATTCGCCAGATGGCAAGACGTTGCCGGAATCGACGATCTGGAGAGCGTTACTGTTTTCTATCATGAGCCGAGAGTCGATCCTGACTTGCTCACCGTGATTCACGAGTTCACCGAGGAGGGCGACTACATCGGCATAATCACCGCAAATGTCGATGGCGAGGAAAAGATTTACAGAGCTGTTTTCCCTTTCGAAGTCGGCTTCACCGGGTTCGGCTACTGGCCGCTTTTTGTCGTGCTGATTATTGCCATTCAATTTCAGTACTTTTTCATGAGCGGCCGCTTTGCCCGCTGGCGTGCCAGGCGCGGTCCACCTGGACAGAATGTCAGTGACGGGCTGCTATTATTAGCGATGCTTGCGCCGTTGATGTGGTCCGGGCAAGCGCTCGCCGAGGAGCCGCGTGAGTGGGTGTCCGAACGAGGTGTCTACGTGCTCAGCTACGAAAGTTCGCTGGCGCCCATCGAAATCAATCGGATTCATACCTGGGTGCTGCACATTACGACCGCAGATGTGCCTGTGTTAAATGCGAAGTTGTCAGTCGTCGGCGGCATGCCGGCTCACGACCACGGCCTGCCAACTCGTCCGCGCATCAGTGAAGAGCTTGGAAACGGCGACTACCGGCTCGAAGGGATGCGTTTTCACATGCGCGGCGCGTGGGAAGTATCAATTGAGATCGAAGCCAACGGCAAGACGGATACCGTGATGATTGCGTTGCAATTGTGAATGCCGTGAGATCGAAACCCAATATCATTGTCATTTGGGTCGCGGCGATCGCAGTGCTGATGTCGCTTGCAGCCTGGTTACACTTGCGACCCGTCGAACAGCAGTCCTGGACCGACGCCGAAGTCGGGATCCTGCGCTCGCTCTGGATCGGTAGTTTGCCCGCACTGCCTGCGGACCCAACTAATTCGGTTGCAGATGATCCGCGTGCCGCCAGGCTGGGTCATCGCCTGTTTTTTGATCCACGCCTCAGTGCTAACGGTGCAATTTCCTGTTCGACCTGCCACCAGCCAGAGCGGCGATTCACAGACGGGCTGCCAAAGGGACAAGCAATAGGCACGTCAAAGCGCAACACACCCAGCATCGTCGGTGTTGCCTACAGTCCCTGGCTGTATTGGGACGGGCGCAGGGACAGCCTTTGGTCGCAGGCGCTCTCGCCGCTCGAGGATCCGGCGGAACATGGTGGACGCCGTGAGCAGTACGTCGAATTCATCGCCGCGGACCCCGCGTATCGCGCGATGTATGAATCGTTTTTCGGCGAAATTCCCGACCATTCCGGCGCAGAAGCCGGCAATACGGTGTTTGCAAACATCGGTAAGGTCATCGCGGCGTACGAGCGGCTGTTGATGCCAGGCGAGTCGCGCTTCGATGTCTACGTTGCAGCCGTGATCGCAGCTGATCAGGATATGCAGCAGTCAACCTTCAGCGAAGATGAGCTTGCCGGATTGCGGCTGTTCATCGGTCAGGCGGCCTGCACCCAATGCCACAATGGACCACTATTCACGAACCACGAGTTCCACAATACGGGCGTCATCTCGTTCCCGGGAGATGTACCCGATAAGGGGCGTGTTGCGGGTGTACGACAGGTAATGGCAGACCCGTTTAACTGTGCCGGCCGCTACAGCGACGATGACGAAAAGAATTGTGCCGAACTCGAGTATGCCCGGACCGGTCCTGAACTCATTGGGGCCTTTCGCACACCCTCGTTGCGAAACTTGGAGAGTACAGGGCCGTTTATGCACAAGGGTCAGCTGGAATCGCTCGCACAAGTTCTGCAGCACTACAACGCAGCGCCACCGGCAATGATCGGCCATAACGAAGCCAAGCCGTTGGGTCTGAGCAAGCGAGAACTCCGGCAGCTCGAGGCCTTCCTCAATACGCTGGCTGCACCACTGGCAACGTTGGACGTATGGTTAGGCCCGCCTGCGAGCAGCCTTGCCAGCAAGGGCGACGAGAAGTAACAACGTAATCACTGGCAATGTCGTGCTACCGCCGCCGCCAGATCCCTCACGCCATGCGACCTGAGCCCGATCTCCGCCCTCGACCGCTGCGCGAAACCCTTCCAGTTCCTGATCGAGATTGACGATCATATTGTCGTTCGCGGCGACGAATCCAGCGCTGCGCAAATGGCGCAGATCTTGTCCGCTTTCCAGCAGCGTCACGTTACGTTGCTTGGTGTGTGTGCCCGGTGCGCGGAACAATAGTTTCGCGGTCGCCACGTCAAATACCGCTGTGTCGATCATCGTGTGGACTTCATTCGTGTTGCCCTTGACGACCAGGGCACCGACGATCGTCCAGTAGAGCAGCGCACTGTCACGCTCGCCCGAGAAAGAGATCTGGTCATACGATACCAGTGCCATGATGTCGATACCGTACAGCCCGGCCACCTGCCTCATGCCCTGGACACCTTTGCTTGACTTCATATAGGTCTCGGGAATGGCTTCGATCGACTGCACATAGTCGCGATCGCGAAAAGCGTCCGCGACATGCTCCATGAGCACCTGCTTTTCAGCGGCAGTGATGTCTTCACTATTCAGCGATGGAACAAAAGCGATGCCAACGCGAACGGGCAGGCTCAAGAAAGGCAAGTTGCTATCGACGACCGGCGGTATCTCACCACTCGGGTACAGATAGTCTACGAGGCTGCTCGAAGCGCCCTCGCGAGTCTTCTCGTAGCCGGCGCCCAGCCAAAAGGAGGCACAGCCGGAAAGCAGTGCCAGTATTAATGCGGCAATCAGGATTCGATATTTCATGCGACCACCTCCGACTTCATGATGTCAGAGGCAGCGCGAAATACCTGTGGAAACCGTGATGGTTTTGTGAGGATTTTCCGGAGAGAAGCGCTTGTATCTCGCTACTGCCGGGCTGTACACATCATCTATCGGCGGTTCGTCAGACAGAAATCGAAATACCCAGTTTATTCTCGAGGAATTCGCTGAACGCAGGAATTGTGTCTGGATCGATGACGTTGATGGCCGGTAATCGTGAGAGCTTCATCACGAGATCGGCGGCTGCAGACGTATTTGCGGCAGGCCCGGTGACAAGGTCTGGTCTGACACGAAATGCTTTTTCGATGCCGACGACAGCGTAAGGGTCGGATGCGGCCAGAATTACGCAACAGATGTTGTCGCCGAGTTCGTCCATTGCTGCCTTGACGTTATAGGGTTCGATTGGTGATGCGCCGGTCTCTGCAACAAGGTAGTCGGGATGCAGATTTTCGATGCAATTGAGCAGCGGCCGAATCGCCGCGCGAAATTTCGCTTCCGGTACGTAGGTCGACGGCAGGCCTGCGTCGACGAAATCATAGACGGCAGAGGCTCCGGCTCTCTTGAAGCTGGCGATATCCCGGTATCGTCCCGCGCCTGTGAGTTTCGCGCCAACCACGGTCTGGCCGGCAGAGGAGAGAATCTCGCATAGTCGTCGTCCGGTTACGGTTTTGCCGGCCGACATCGATGTGCCGATTATCAGGATTGTCGGCACCGCGTAGCCGGTGTCAACCGCTTGAATCGCGAAGAGGTCCATCGTTACTTTTTCTTCGTCTCGAATTATGTGGCCGCGATATTTCAGCGACATCGGTTTCGGCAGCAGAATGGAATAGGACGTAAACACGCCGATCAGTCCGGCGCTTGTCAGCGCGTGCATCTGACCTTTGCTCACATCAACGTAGCTGCCCACGCCCTCAAGTGTTCCGGCCCGATGACCGAAAGCGCCGATCACCTGATCTCCTGGTTGCACAGGGATCATCTCGCCGCCACATGTTTCGACGGCGTACAGATCAGAGCGCGTACCGCTTACTTCGGTCAGAACATAATCACCGGATGCCCATTTCGCCTGGTCCAGCGCTCGAACATCGTATGGATTCGTTTCCAGGTCCGCGATTCGGGTGAGCGAGGAGAGAAAAGTCTGGGTCATCCCGTCTCCCCAGGTTGCTCTTTCGGGACCGCAGGAGAAAGCAATAACATCGCCAGCAGGGCTGCGCGCTCAAGAGTCCTGTCGATGTAGAGAAACTCGCGTCTTGCATGCGCGCCGTGGCCGACGGCGCCCAGACCATCCAGGGTCGCAGTGAACTGACTCGTCGTGTTGCCATCCGAGCCGCCGCCAACCCTGGCCCGACCAAGATCAAGGCCAAGCTGTTCGCCTATCTGCTTCGCTTGTTTCCATAGGGCTTCATTACGTGGCGTCGCTTCCATCGACGGTCTGCCGATGGCGCCGTCAATTCGCAGTCGAACGCCAGGTACCTCAGGTTTGATGCCGTGAATCAGCTTTTCGATTTTGTTGCCATCGGCGAGCGTCGGTACTCGAACATCGATGACGGCGGTGCTGTGTGATGCGATGACATTCGGCTGTACGCCACCATCAACGGTGCCGACATTTATCGTGATGCCCTTGTCAGCATCGTTCATTGCGAACAGTTTCTGAATGACATGCGACAGCTCAAGAATTGCGCTGGCGCCAGCTTCCGGATCGAGCCCGGCATGTGCGGCTTTGCCGTAGACCGCAACAGTGAACCGACCGATGCCCTTGCGCTCTGTCTTTAAGCTGCCGTCCTCTCCAAGGGCGGGTTCGAGTACGAAGGCACGGGTTGCCCGCCGAGCGAGCATGCGAATGTATCGAGTGGACGTTCGGCTACCGACTTCC
>Ga0255052_10002338_pt1 | contig 13781 bp, 6 predicted proteins | sample JV7_2_21_MG_FD_188632 | JGI IMG/M metagenome (GOLD analysis project Ga0255052, IMG submission 188632) | Seawater microbial communities from Jervis Inlet, British Columbia, Canada - JV7_2_21 | ecosystem: Environmental > Aquatic > Marine > Inlet | place: Canada: British Columbia | collected... | reverse complement strand
TCTCTAATCAACTGAACAACCAACAACGCCATCCTTCATTGTCGCCTTCCATCATTATCCATTGTCAATTCTCCATTAACAATCAGTCAGTGTGTTGCATAACATGATGAAGCATCTTTCACAAACCTAATCAATTCATACTCCTCGTATGCCTGACGCTTTTGGGGATTTCCACGCTAACTATTTCCAGGTCTGGTACCGAAGTCACCCACAAGAAATCACATCCGCAAATCATCAAGAAACTCCGAGGCTGGACTGGCACTTGTTATAAGGAGATGGTCTCGGGCACGAGTGCAGGCTACGTAGAGTAGATGGCGTTCGGTATTGTAGACCTCCTCCAGGTCAGTGTCGTCGGAGACGGTTTCGATTCGTTGCTGCAAGGGAACAATTTCATCATCGCAAGCCATAACGACTACGGTCCGGAACTCCAGGCCTTTGGCTAGATGCATGGTGCTGATGGAAACATGGCCGCTAACAGTCTCAACATTGTTGTCGAGTATTTTGAAAGGAAGTCCAGTGTTTTCAACTGCGGAACGGGCTCTGTCTAGTTCTGCTTTGGAACGGACAAAAACACCCATTTCATGAGGCACAACATTATCATCGCCCTTTCGAGCGACAAGCCATTGAGTAACTGTGTGGATTTCTTCGTCTCGGCTGGTCAATTCCACGATATTAGGCTTTGGTCCATTGAATACTGAAACTGTTCCAGTTCGTTCCTCGGTGATGCCGTCAACGTCTGACAATTCAGGGGCCAACAGGCGATCCGCCTGCATTCTGATCTGGTGCGATGTTCGGTAATTGATGCGTAAGGTACGGGAACGACCACGAATATCAACGCCAAGCGCTTTCCATGAGAAAGGTTGCTGGAAGATACGCTGGCCAAGGTCCCCGGCAAAGAAGAGGCTGTTGGGTCGTCTGGCCCCAAGAGCGGCCAGAAACCGTAACTGAGCGACACTGAGGTCCTGTGACTCATCCACAATGACGAAGTGAAAAGGAGGATGGTTGCTTTCCGAAAGTCGAGAGGCCAATTGAGTAAACATATCAGAATAGGTTATCAAGCCTTGGTCCTTTAGGCTGGATCGAACGCCCTCGAAAATAGACCAGAGTACTACGCGTCGTTTCTCGGGCAGACGTGTTTTTCGGCCTAGACGGATAACATCGCGATATGCTTCCCAAGTAGCCAACTGCCATGCGTCAACGACCTGCTCCCACTCCGTCATCAGAAAATGCTGAGTAAACTTATGTCCCTCAACCTCTCCGGCTGCTGCCTCTATGATTTGGTGTATTGTTGCTTTCGATGCAATCTTCGGACGGCCTGTATTCAATTCATAGAGACGTTGACCGATCGCATTCATGGCATGTACTTCGAGGCGTTCGCCAATACGCGGTTGGTTGTTGATTAACCGTCTCAGTTTTGTTCTTAGAGCATTCGCCAAGGTATCGGAAAAGGTGGTGAGCAACACCCTGGCGTCAGGATTGGTGCGAGCAAGGAAGACAGCCCGGTGAAGGGCGACGATTGTCTTGCCCGTACCCGCTGAACCCGAAACCCTCGCAGGGCCGCTGTAGTCCTGTTCAATCAATTGTCGCTGTGCAGGATGGAGGAACACCGTCCATTTCTCCCAGGGGTACTCCAAGGCACGTTCGAGTTCTTCCACATTGTTCATCACCCGAAAACGGCGTTGTGCATCGGGATGGTCGAATGGATCTGCTCCCACGGCAACCGGCTGTGCAACTTGTGGTTTCACGCCAGTGGCCAAATCTAACAAGGCCTCCGCGGCTTCACTCGGCAGATGATCGGCCAAATCCAGCAGAGTGTCCTCATTGGCTTTGCGCACATCGCCCAACCACTCGGCTGGCACGCCGTAGCTTAGTAAATCATCATCAGAGACATCAGCGAATAGCGGCGGCTTAGGTTGTCTGGGCTGTTCAACTTCAACGTATTTCGGAATGGTGATTTCCTTGACCGTCTCTCGCACCTCTACTAACTGGGCCGCACCTGTCTTGGGGTGAGTCTCCAGTTTACGTCGCTCGGCCCAACGGTAAGCGTCGTCGTGATGATCCACATAGCACATCAACAGGCTGGTTTTTGTCTTGTGTACGATAAGCCTGATGTCCCGGCTGACACGCACGGACCAGAAATTGGGGTCCCTGGCCTTGTCGAGCTTGTGGAACTGCATCCCCGGATTAGCGGGATTCATTTGTAGGTCAAAGGCCGTGGTCTTTCCTGCCTTCTGCTCCTCAGCAGTCAGCTTGGCAAGACTATCAGTAAAAGTGTCTGCAATGCGAAATTCCATATTTATCTCTTGATATCAGTTGAGAATAACCTCACGAATGATTCGTTCGATTTCGGGAGAAGAGATTGCACCTTTTTCACTGTCTCGTGTGACAATTAAGGTCTCGGAGTCTCCACCGCCTTCCTCGTACGGGAGGATGCCATGTTCCTTGTACCACGCCAGTTTCGCATTCCAGCGACGTTCATAATCTGGCACGTGAAGCATCCCACAGTGTTCCCAGTAGTAAGTTGTTCCCGATTCTTCGTCTTCAATTGTGAAGTCAGGGTATCGTGTCTGACCGCCCCGCGTGAGGGGTCTCTCGTAGATGTAGTCGATCGGCGGCGCATTGTCGGGAGGCTTGAACAGATGATTGGCGATGATTACCTCAGACTTTGAGCGAACGAACTCTCTGCGCGAGGTGAGATGGATTAACCGCTTGTCAAACATGCGATCACGCCAGGGAACCAGCGTCGGAGTGTCTAGAAGATTCGTCAGACGCCGTGCCGATTCGGAGAATTGGTCAGTTGTAAACGTTTTCAGTGAAGCCCGATCTCCTTGGTGCAGAACCACAACCCGCTCCTTCTGCCGGGTCAACGCCGTGTAGAGCAACTCCCGTGAGAGTGGACGACAGGGATTGGGTAAAATCAGAATGACCGTCCCGAACTCGCTACCTTGTGCCTTGTGGACTGTCAAAGCATAGGCCAGTTCCAATAGCGGACTATTCTCTTCGCCAAAGTCCCTGGCGAAAAATGAGTACATGAATGACGGCTGCGATGAAAACTCAACTTTCAAGATACTCGGTGCTTTCTTCGTTTTGGCGTTTTTGAACTGACCGACAACGAGTCCCACTTCGCCGTTGGCGATGTACTGAGCCGCCTCTTCCTTGGGCCACACTCCCCAACGGCGATGATTGCGTATACAGATGATTTTGTCACCATACACGATCTCCTCTGATCCCATTGGTTTCGGGATCTTGCGGTAACGGTCGCGGCGTGCGAAATCGATGGTGCCTTGACGAAACTGTCGGTGCACCAAACGATTTAGTGACGTCACCCCATGCGGCATGCCCCGTACGGGACTCAAGATTTGCCAAGACTCAACGCTCTTTGCGTTGCCGCGGTTGAAGTACACGTATTCGCCGACTCGTTTGCCACCGACAGACTCTTCGAATTGCATCACATCATCGGAGTTGGCGAGACGAAGTTCTTCGGCGAGAACGTGAAACAGGCGATTCTGTAGTTCATCCGGTGTGTCCCAACGTTCGAACCGTACATGTCCCGTGCCAGTGCCTTCGGCAATTCGAATAAAGACTTCATCTGCTGCTGGATCAAGCAGGCGCCCACTGAACCATTGAGCCAGCCGCAGATCGTCTCGTTTAGTTGAGCCTTGCCTTCGGGGGATCGTCAACTCGGCGTAGCCCTTGCCTATACGAGGGAAAATCGTATCAACGTCGTGTGGAGCAAGATGAGACACGATGTCTGCGAACGGTCGCCCTGGCCCAATTGGTGGAAGCTGCTGTGGATCACCAACGAGAATGAGCCGCCGATGCCCTTTCAATGCATCAAGCAACGCAGCAAGCATTTCCTCGGTCAGCATGGACGCTTCGTCGACTATGACGGTTTCGGCGACAAACGATCCCGGTTCTGCAGACAGCTTGTATCGTCCAGTCTCACCGTCGTACCGCCCCGAAGAACTTAGGAACTGTGCGATTGTCTGACCTTTCAGATGAAGGTTGCGCTCTTTTGCGGCCTGTTCCATGCGGACGCGGGCCTTCCCGGTTGGGGCCAGCAACAACACCTCACCCGCTGCGATATTCTCCTGCCCGCACAAGACAGTGAGCAATGTGGTCTTGCCCGTCCCGGCAGGACCGATTAGAACAGACAATCGCGACTCGGCAAGCTCCTTCAACGCAGCGGCTTTCTCCTGCCTGGCTTTCTTTTCCAGTTCCCGTTCCTCGTCGTCTTCACCCTGCACTGCTCCAAGATGCTCAGGCTTGTCCAGCATAGCTCGCCAATCGACATCCAACTCATGGCGTTTACCTTTTATTCGCCTGGAGACCGTTCTGCGTATTACCTGAGCAATTGTGGTCAGCCGTGCAAGTTGATATGCCACTTCCCCATCACCTAACTCAATCAAATTGATTTCCGGGCCAAATTCTTCTTCGACTACGGACATCAAGTCACCTGTCACTTCACATTTGGGGCGGAGTTCCCATTCACGGAGTGAGCTTATGATTCTGCTTCGTGGGAGCAGGGTATCTCCGTTGTGGGCAGCGGCTTCGAGTAATGAGACGCTTAGCGCGCGTACGCGACGCCAATTAGTGCCGCTGGGAATGGCGCTGGGTTCAGGCAGGGGGTGTCTGTCACGAACAATGCGGTCAGGGAATACGCCGTGATCTACACCGTGAACGCTCACCGGCATGGCGGCAAGCCGAGTGAGTTCGCAGATACGATAAGGGTTCTCCAGGATATCATTGTCCTTGAATGAAACCCCTGTTCTAGGACGATCTTCCTCAACGTACAAAACCTTCGCCTGTTCTTCGGTGAGGTTGAAACGGCTGAGTAATTTGAGAAGACTTCGCCGAGTTTTGGATAGTCGGTTCCAGGATTTACACATCTCTTCGGAAAACCCAGCGGCACTCCCTTCTGATAAATGCATGCTTGGATTGGCGAAGGCTGCTTCCAGAAGTTGCCACGGATCTTCATTTGGCTTAAGCTTGGCCTCTATCTCGCGTGCAACAAATGTGCCGTAGGAGACACCGAAAGCGCACAGAGCGGCTCCCAGTCCTGGACAAGGGCCGCGCATCGTCCAAAGGCCGTCCAGCTGGCGGTCGATCCACTTGAGTTGTCCACCAAAGTCGCCCGGCAGGGAAGCCTCCGCACGCCGCAGGGCATCGGCACACGCGAGTAAGGAATCTATGGCTCCGTCATGCGAAACATGTTCCGTCCCATAGCAGAACTCATCGAAATGGTCGCTGGGAGCCATCGCCACTATCTCAGCCGGATCGAAGTCAGGATGTTCCTTGGCAAACTCCAGCGCATCGTGATATGGTAGGATGAAGCCATCCTTGAAGCGCGGGCGGATCGAGTGTTGAACCATGTGCTCCCAGAGAACGGCACGGAGGGGCGGGTCCTCAACTGAGTAGCGATATTCTGTTCTTTCGCCGATATGCAGCACGCGACCGACTCCAATCAGAACGCGCCCCGGTTCTTCCGCGAAAGGAACCTGCTTCGCGTAGAAGAAGGCAAGCGATTCCTCTGGTTTCACATGGCCAAAGAAACAATCAAGTAATGCTACTTGGTTGTCCCGTGCCTGAACCCAGTTCGTTTCGGTTTTCTGGTCGTATTGGTTCCTAACCTCAGGCTCGTATTCCGGCCCAATGTCCAATCCGTATTCATCCCGCAAATCTTCGAGCCTGCTGGAGAACATCCAATTGAAGGGAATACACGCGGCGGAATAAGGCGGATGCCGTAAGGCCGTGCGTGCGAAGTGCTGATGGCTCTTGTATCCTATCCCGTGATACGGATGGTTTGCATGTCGAACGTACTCAAAGTCAGCCATGAATGCTGATCGCTCAGTAATGCAACATGGCCAATCTTCTTCCTTTAGGTCCTTAATCGACTGTCCAGCCAGCGATTGCTCGGCTTGATCGTTACGTTTCTGTGTTATTTGCTTCAGAATCAGGCACGCAACATTATGTTGCGGAGTTCTACAGAAGCGCCCATCCCAGCCCGTGTCATGCCACGGAACGCGAATCGAAAGATGGCGAAGTGGGAGATGTTTATTGTTCACTTTGGCTCCTCCACTCGGAACACTTTCATAACCTCGTCGCCGAGGTGATTGATTACTTTTACTGCGATCCGGCCGCTCTTGGGTATGTCGAAGGGGCGGGATGTGTCGCTATGCAGTGTGGTCCAGGCTTCTTCGTTGATTTCGGCCTTTAGCGTTGTCTTGAGCGACTTGTATGGGTCATTGGCACCCAGGAAATACGCGTGGCGGACGAAGAAGCTCTCTTCGTTGTAATCCGTGTCGATGAACCAGCAGGCGATGCCCTCGGCTCCGTCGCTGCGGACCTCGCCGGTGTTGGGGTGGAATACGTCCACGCCGTTGATCTTGACCTGGATTTGTCCGTCCTCGGGATTGAGTATGTCGATGTCCGGTTCTCCGAAGATGACGAACAGGTTGCCCTTGCCTGTGTTCTTCAAGTCCTCGGCCATGTGCAGATCGGCGTTCATCCGGGCTTTGAGTACAGGGATACGTCCGAGCTTGTCGAAATCAGACGAGTGAGCGTCGTAGTTGAACGCACAGGTGACCAACACCTCAAAACCTGCATCCCCGGCCTCGCGGGCAGCGGCGACCAGATCGGGACGAGAAACGGTCCCGAACTCTGGGCCGATGAAGATACCTGCCCTCCTCTCCGTGCCGTCGTCGTCTTCGCCCTCGATGTATCGCCCTTCGGCGCAGATGAAGTGCCCCGGCCACGGGGCGATTGATGTAAAGTTGATCTTGTCTTCCTTGTGGGCCTGCTGTACTCCGGCTGTCTTGAGATTTTCGAGAATCATTCGGGCAAAGTCGGTTTCCTCATCAGCATGTCCCGTGGCTTTACTTGAGTCGATCAGGTCGTCATTCTCGTCAACGGCCAGCACTCGATGCGGCGACAAGCTTTCCACTGTGAAAGGCCCGGCGACGCGAACCTTACTCTTGTCTTCGTACGGTTTATCATAGAGGGGCTCGAAATCCGCTTTGGCAGCGATGGACGCGTCGATCTCCGTCTGGCGAGCGATCCGTTGCTCCCACCACTTAGCATGCATGTCCTTGGCTTCGGCAGGCCACTCCTCGTCGGCGTCACAGGGGATCTCCCACTCTTCCCATTTCTTGCTTAGCTTGGCATTGAGTTGCCCGCGAAGTGGCCCAAGGGTTTCCTGGAACTGATCCCAGATCACGTCAATTTCGGCATTATTTGCAATGTCACGAAGCATGATGTGCGGCACGCGCCGGTAGACGAATCCCTGGCGGATATTGCCCTGTGTTGGCAATTCAGACGGTTCTGTGCCCGCGACCTCCGCCTCCTTGAGTTGCCCGTCATGGCTGTCAGCCAGCAGGTAGTACGGATAGCGAGCCCCCATAATGCGAGCGCGGGCAAGTGCGAGTGCGACGCGAGAGGTATCAATTGTGACCCAACGGCGGCCCCATTGTTCGGCAACGTAAGCAGTTGTGCCGGAGCCACAAGTCGGATCGAGAACTAAGTCGCCAGGGTCGGTTGCCATCAGGATGCATCGTTCAACTATCTTTGTCGATGTTTGAACGACGTAAATCTTTGGATCAGATCGACTGGTGATCCCACCCGATACGTCGCTCCAAAAGTTATCCGATGCGAGCGCCCCGAAGTCGTCGAAGTACTTGCGGAAAGAGATGTTGTTTCCAGTCTTCAACACTCGATCCGCGCGGATTGCTCGCTGCATTCCAGCTTCGGACGTGCGCCACCCACCGGACGCTGGCCGGTAGTTCCTCCCATGAAATGCGACCGGAAACAACGTCGTTTGAGACGCGGATCGGGAAGTGAATCCTTGATCGCGAAATAGACGGGAACCACTAAGAAGTAAGGCCGGGTTGTGTAGTTCGTCATCCGTTACTCTACGTTCCGTCAAATCGGGCAAACGGAGTGTCTTGTATCGTGTAGCGCCTTCTTTTCCGGGTTCAAGCACACGAAAAAGGGGGCGAAACTTTGCTTGCGTTCGATCTTTGCAGTACCACACCAGATAGTTGCTCGTGTTGTCGAGGTACTGTGATCCCAAGCCGATCGAGGTTTTGAACGAGATGAGGCTGATGAAGTTCTCGTCACCGAATACCTCGTCCATGAGTCCGCGAACTCGATGGACGTTCTCATCGCCAATCTGAACGAAAACAGAACCAGAACGTGTAAGAAGGTCACGTGTAACAGTGAGCCTATCGCGCAGATACGTCAGATACGAGTGAATCCCATCTCGCCACGTATCACGAAATGCCTTGACCTGTTCGGGTTCCCGTGTGATGTGGTCGCCTCTACCATCCTTAACATCACGGCTGGTCGTTGACCACTGGAAGTTTGAGTTGAACTTGATGCCGTAGGGCGGATCGATGTAGATGCACTGGACTTTGCCACGCAGCCCTTCGCGTTCGGCTAAGCTGGCCATGACCTGCAAGCTGTCGCCCAGAATCATGCGGTTGGTCCAGTTGGCCTCATGCTGGTAGAACTCGGCAGAGCGGGCGTGGTCCGGGAGACCGTTGAAGTCCGCAAAGAGATCATGTTGGAAGCCGGGCCTCTGAGTGTCCTGTTCGCGGGTCCGCTGAAACAGATCATCGATGAGAACTTTTGGGTGGACCTTTTCCTGGATATAGAGTGGCGGGGCCTGTACAACCAGATCGGACCAGTCCTTCTCATCCTTGCCACGCCAGATAAGTTGAGGATCAAGGTCTCGATTGCGGTGTTCATACGCCACACGAATTGGGTCCTGTTCCTTCTGGTGCATAACTGATTGGAATTCAGCCGTAGGGATATTCTTACGGGATGCATCATCATGCGTAATAGTCGCGATGGTTTTCTTAGTTTTCTTCTTCCTGGTCTTTTTTGCCATATTCGGTCCTTGTCGTTTCAGGCCGCTGAGTCAAATGACTGTCAAATGGGTGCTACATAGGCCAAAATCGGCCATGGGTCTTATACATTCTGTCCCGCCGCTCTCACAGCCACGCAGGCTGAGACCGATTGTGATCGGGATCATGAATACTTCCTCGCGTTTTCGCGACACTTTGTCGCGAAAACTGTCGCGAAAGATTTCTATCTTTAATTTAAGGCTTTTATCGCGACATTGTGTCGTGTTTTTTGTCGTGTTCATGGGCTAACCACCTGGTATTTTTGGGCTCGGCCTGAGCCAGTCGCCTGTAAGAGCCCCATTTCTACAAACCGCTTGAGATGTCTCTGTGCTTTGCGGGTGTCGTAGCCAGTATGGGTTTCGTATTCTTTGCGTGTTACTTGCCTTTGCGTAGCGAGATACTCCCAACCGGTGCGTTCATCTTCGTTGAGTTGATTGAGTATGTCAGGGGCCAGGGTCTTACTGGCTGCTTCCTGTGACCGATAAAGGGTCAAGACCAAATAGGGATCATCCCACGTGTAGCGTGGTAAGGGCAAGCCCGATTCCTGGGCTCGCTTTTTGAGGGATTGAATACCGAGGCCCCGTTCCTCAGCGAGTTCCATGCCGGCAAAGACGTAGTGAAGCTCGGGATTTCGACTGAGCATGGGGGCGTCAAAATTTTGCAGCTTCTCCAAGGTAATCGGAGGCAGTGGACCACCAGGGCTTTTGATGATCACTGTTTCGGACGAGACGATCAACTGGCACTTGGCCTGGCATATGTTATAATCGCGATGCACTAGTGCATTGACCACGGCTTCGCGGATCATCTCAAAGGGAAGTACAGAGATCTGTTGCCTGCGCATGGTAGACCTGTCAATAATATTGGGCAGTTTGTCCTTCAACCATTGTTCGACTGCATCGGGAATCGAGACCATGGGGCCTTCGAAGTTTTTGGGTTCTTCCTTCCCATTTGGATAATGGATTGTGCCCAGTAAACCCGCCTGATGCATAGTCAATCGCGGCTCGTTGCCGAACAAAAGAAGGCCAAAGCCAGTCGGCACGTAGGCCTTCCCGCGTCTGTTGAGCAATCCCTGTTTCTCAAGTCTCCGGTAAAACGATGATCCGATCTTATCCTTAATCCGGGCCGTATGACGGTAGTTCTCAAGGGCTTTATTCGAAAGGTCTGCCAACTCGACAGTTTTGATTTCATCCTCGAGATCCGACAACCTGATAGCTTTGGGTTTCTCCTCTCCTGTAGCGGCTAGTGCTCGCTCTAGGGCTTGATCGACAAACTGGCTGTTCGCCTTTTGAATTTGTTCTTGAAGGTCCCGATCGAACATCTGGACTTGAATGCCATTGTCCTGAAGGTACTTGATACCTTTTCGATCCACGGCGGGATCGGGGTCTTCAATGCCTACCCATACCTCTTTGATCCTGGCTAGCACGATTCGCTCCGCGCAGCTTAGCTTTGGAAAAGTCCTTACGTTGGGCGCACATGGCTCGAGAGTTGAAAACAAGATGCAGTCGTCCAGTTTGCAGTGACGGTTTTTTCGTTCCAGGAGCGTGTACTCCGCATGATCGCCGTCGCGTAGTTCTCCACGCGAGGCGGACTCGACAGTCCCATCAGGTTTCCACAGCACAGCCCCAACCCGAGGTACGGCCTTGTCGTCACACCGGTGTTCAGGGATGGAATCATGCATGACCTTTATCGCTTGTTCCATAAGCATCCGGGGATTAGGAGGGGGCTTCTTCGTCATACCACAATCCTTTATGCGGTCTTAACCGTGACTGAATTGATCATCTTGTTGAACTCCGTTTCGACACGGGCCTCGAAGTCGTCCTGAATCTGGTAAGCCTCGGTGAACTCCGCGAATGCCCAGCGGCCGTAGGTATCGAGGTTGTTCACGCCGGGGACCCAGTAGACCTCCATAGTGGCTTTCTTCTCCTTGGCGTCCTCGCGCCGGTAGCCCTTGATCTCAACGATCAGGTGGAGCAGGTCGTCTTCGCCTCGACCGTCGTCTACGAGGACAATGAAATCGGGCAGATACGTGCGATTTTCCGAGCCATAACGATACGGTACTTCAAAGCCAAGACTATGGTTCTTGACGTATGCTTTAACGCGGGGATGAGCCTCTGCGACGCGGCAGAACTCGGCCTCCCAGTCGCTATCAAGGATAACCCAGTTGATGTGGCAACGGCGTGAGTCGCTCTCCCAGCGATCCTTCTTCGAGGTATTGAAATTGACATGTATTGTCGAGCCCGTGGGATTGTAGGGATCGAGCACTGCCTTAATCGGGTTTGCACCAATAAGTTTTCGGGTAATCCCAGCGGTGATGCGTTCGCAGGCCATGTCGGCCAATTCCTGGTACATGAGTTGAGCAGGATAGGTGCCTCCTTTACAGACCAGGCACGAGTCCAGCCACTGTTTGGTGATGCGTTTGAGTTGGCCGAACAAGTGGAGCTTCGGCTCTTCGCCTGGATCCCGCCACTTGGTGTACAGTAGACGCTTGGCGACGTGGAACAGCAGCGTCGAGCGTCGAAGGTCTCCTGTGTGAATGAGATTCAGGTCCACGCCCTCACCGATGATGCCTTGATTCAGAGTCTGAGTGGGACCGACGATATCCGGGGTGAGTTCCAGGATGGAATCGTCGTTGAATTCAGCGGTGAGTCGTTCTTCGGGCAACTCTACGCGATAGCCCTCGACGCGTGGAAAACGGATCTCAAGGTGGTCACGGTCGGGCCGAACGGCCTTGACGTGGATTGTCTCACGCGGGGGCTGCAGCGGGGCTACGACCGGCTTGGCTGTGAAGTCGAACGGAATGCCCAACACATCGGCATATTCGACATTGAACAGGTTTTCTTCGTTCAGGTCATAGGATTGGCGACGCAGGGCGCGACCGATGACCTGCTCGCAAAGAAGTTGCGTTCCGAACGCCCGCACACCGAGGACATGGGTAACCGTATTGGCGTCCCAGCCTTCGGTTAACATGGAGACCGAGACGACACAGCGGATCAATCCGCCGAGTCGATCTTCCTTGCCGACCGTGTTCATGACCTCGCGGAGCAAATCCTGATCGGTGATCTTTTCGGCTTGTTTGCGGTCGCCAGTTCGTTCGATGATCTCGTGCCGGAAGCGGTCGATTTCATCGGCGGCCATATTGCGAAAGTTCTTGTCCAGTGCATCGCCGGATTCAAGTTGCTCGCTATCGATGAGCAAGGTTCGAGGACGCGGGATCTTGTCGCCGTGTTCGTTGTAGTTTGAGAAGAGTGGGAACTTTCCAAGAAATGGTGGCGGTATCGTTCCGTCTTCACTTTCTGGATGTTCAAAGCCAGATATGTAGTCGTATACGAGCTTGGAGATCGATGTGTTTTGGCAGACGATAATGAAGCACGGAGGGACCCTGACTCTTTCCTGCTGCCACAAGTTGAAGGTTCTCTCATAGTGCCCATAAAGGGCTTCCAATGCGGTCTGAAGTTCAACAGGTAAACTGAGTGGGTCAAGCGCCTTGGCCTTGCCACGACCTTTCTTGGGCATCCGTTTGCCGATGTGTTCCCAAAGATTCCTGAACTTGGGCATATCCTCCCCGGGGATGTTGTCCGCGACCGGCACGCGGGGAAGCTTAACGATCCCGCATTCGATAGCGTCCATAAGGGAGAAGTCACACATGGTCCAGGGGAACAGGGTGCCTTCGGCGTAGCCTGAGCCACTGAGGAAGAACGGTGTGGCCGACAAGTCGATTACGCGTGCGATGCCGAGTTTGCGATTGGCGATCTCAAGGCCAGAAATCCATAGGCGCGCCGCTTCGCTATTCTTATCAGCTTCCTTCTTATCATCGCCTTTCAGGTCACCCTCGTCATCAGCTTCTGGCTTCTCCCGATAGCAGTGATGTCCCTCGTCATTGATCGCTAAGATATTCTTCATGCCCATAAGCTCGGGCATGACACGCTGGAGCATCTGGCCCTCGCTTTCCAGTGTATCGAGTCTTTCACCACGCCAACCTTCCAGTGCTCCGCGTGTTCCCTTCGAAACGTCCAGCCGCTCACGTAATTTGAAAGCGTGGTAATTGGTTATCACGATCTTGGCACGTTCGAGGTCGCCGAGCATGTCGTTCGGCACCAACTCGCGGCTTTTGAAGTAACTATCGGGGTCGTTGGGCTGGAGCACACGAAGACGATCACGGATGGTCAGGCCGGGCGTAACGACCAGAAAGCCACGAGTGAATTTCTTACTGTTAGGTCGGCGAACCGCATTGATTGTCTGCCAGGCGATGAGCATTGCCATGACCATTGTCTTGCCCGCTCCGGTAGCAAGCTTCAAAGCTATACGCATTAGGTCAAGATTGGCTTGCTCGTTGGCTGCTGCCAGATGGCCAAGGATGACCTCGTTCTTCTTCGGAAACTTTGGAGCAACTTCCGTCAACCAGATGGTCGTCTCGACTGCTTCGATCTGACAGAAAAACGGTCGGATTCCGTAGAACCTGTGATGTCGCCAATGCTGGAGCAGTCGAGCTGTCTCGGGAGTCACCTGCCATTGGCTGGGATTCGGAAAAGCTCGCCACTGATTAACGTGACGGCGAATTTCATTGATGATCGGGGTTGGGTCATATTGCTGCTCAGAGGTTGAAAGTCCCTTGACTTCGTCGAATATGATTTCCTGCTGCTTCGATTTCTTCCGTTTTTTCGGCTTAGGAATCGGCGTGATGAATTCCGCAATACGACGGTTTTCTATGATCTTCTGAGTGGGTTGACCATTGTCATCAAGTTCCCAGTGACGAGTTGGATAATCGTATGGGGAGTTCAGGATAGGACGCTCAAAGAACTGGTTATCCATGCTCAGCTGTCTCCTGACCGCCATTTTGCAGAAATCTTCAGTTCCGCCATATCGCCATTTCCAAGACTG
>Ga0255052_10002336_pt1 | contig 13787 bp, 13 predicted proteins | sample JV7_2_21_MG_FD_188632 | JGI IMG/M metagenome (GOLD analysis project Ga0255052, IMG submission 188632) | Seawater microbial communities from Jervis Inlet, British Columbia, Canada - JV7_2_21 | ecosystem: Environmental > Aquatic > Marine > Inlet | place: Canada: British Columbia | collected... | reverse complement strand
CTCGCTTTGGGCACGTCGACAAAGATATTGTCATCGACGATAAAGATATGACGCTTACCTGAGCGTCGAATGTCCTCGACGAAGTCGGCAACCGGACGTTGCCTGAGGTTATTCCCGTAGAACGCACGAATCGAGCAGAACGAGCAATTGAATTTGCAGCCGCGACTGTACTGCACCAGGCCCATCGGTGCGTATCGCTTGCCGTCAAATATGGATCGATCGGGAATGACGCCGGCAAGGTCCGGAAAACTGTCACTTTCATAGATGCGCTGCAGGTCGCCGTTTTGTGCGTCCTGCAGAATCTGTCCCCAGATACCTTCGGCATCCCCTTTGACAACCGCATCGGCGTGCTCGAGACCTTCGTCCGGAAGAAAGGTCGGGTGGTAGCCGCCGATCACAACCGGGATGCCCCGTTTTCGATAGTTCGCCGCAATCTGATAGGCCCTGCGCGCGGTGTACGTCTCGACGGTCATTGCGACGAGGTCCGTATCCTCTTTGACGGGAATAGCCTCGAGCCGTTCATCGTAGAAAGTCGTGTCAACGTTGTCGGGTGTCAGCGCTTTGAGGATGGCGAAACACAGTGGCTCCATCGCATCCGATGACCTGTCGTCATAAAGGTTGGGACGGATGAACGTGACTCTCATACGGAACGCGGCTCGCCGGGCAGAGAGAACCGATATTAGCAGCTCATCGGGCCCCGTATCGCCGATCTGATTGTTCTTGCATGTTTATGGTAGCGACCGGCACACTGCACCGCATGCCGTCACCGACATCGACGAATTCCGGCAGTGTCTGGAAGACTTATTTCTACTGGCTCTTCTTGATAAGCGTTGTCTTCTTCACCGTTTATCCTCTGTGTAACTGGCTGACGGCAAAACGGGACACTGTTCTAAGTTTGTACGTGACCACCGAATTACAGATCCCGTTCGTCCCGCAGTTCGTCTGGATATATCTTTCACTGTATTTGCTGTTCATTATCCCGCCTTTCTTCCTTGGCGCGTCACGAATGAACGCCCTTGGTAAGCGCCTGGTCGGCGCAACACTATTCTGCGGGATTATTTTTCTATTACTTCCGGCGGAGCTTGGTTTCGAACGAACGGTGCCGGACGACCCGTTCTACAGCTCGATGTTTGCTCGTCTGTTTGCTGTGGACCTGCCGCATAATATGGCCCCGTCATTGCACGTGACATTCAGTGCGATGATCCTGTTTGTGCTCTTGAATGAGTCTCAGTCCGCGATTTCCAAAGCCGTCTTTTGGATATGGCTTGTGCTAATCTGTGCGTCTACCGTTCTGGTGCATCAACATCATCTATTGGACGTCGCCACAGGCCTGTTAGTGGCGATGGCCTTTTACCCTGTCGCTGACAAAGGGGAACATCATGCTTAATCGCCTGCTCGTGATCGCTGTTCTTCTCTCCTGTGCACCGCTGCTTGCGGCTCAGGAGTCCGATGAGGCCATTCACGAAGAGCTGCGCGCTCTGCTGAGTGGCATCGAAACCGCCGTAAACTCGGAGCAATACGGAGACCTGGGGCAGTATTTCCACCACGCGGTGCATATCACGACTATTAACCAGGAAGTGATCACGTCGAATGACGACATAGAGCCCTACTTCGAGCGCTGGTTCGGAGAGGGTGGATATCTCAAAACGCTCCGGATGGGGCTGGAGGCAGATGCTCTAACCGAGTTTTATGCCGACAAGACCTTCGGCGTGGTGCGCGGTTCAGGCAAGGAAGATTACGTGCTTTCTGACAAGCGGTTTTTCCCGATGGAAACCCGTTGGACGGCGACGGTATCCAAGGATTCCGACGGACAATGGCGCATCCTGTCACTGCATATCGGCACGAACTTCCTGGATAACCCGATTCTGTCGATGGCCGAAAACTCCGCGAAATATTTTGCGGCGGGCGGCGCTGCAGTCGGGTTGCTGCTTGGCCTGGCCTTCGGATTCATGTGGGGCCGGCGCAAATAAACGCCTGACTACGCGGGTGGCAGGGTTGACGGAGCACCCATAGCGGGCGCGGGTCGCGTGCCACCCCAGAGCCGGAAGTAAATACGCCAGAACGTCGGCTGCGGTTCTTCGGCATTGACGAGCCCTGGCAGTTGTACCCATGGCGCCTGCGGGTCGCGGTGGTGCGCAAGGTGATAGTGGTAATTCAGTGCCAGGGCGCGGCTAATCGACGAAACCTTCAGATTCCATGCGCCATTGACCACGTCGCGTGGGCTCCAGGCATGATCCACGTATTGCAGTGCGGACCAATGCAGGGCGAAGGCCCAATAGCAAAGCAACCAGCCCTGCCAGGACAGGTCCAGCAGCCACCACAACAGCAACTGGTAGATTAATGCGAGCATGCATTCGGACCAGATTTTCAGGCCCGAGTACTGGGCGATCTCGCGAATGTAGGGCTCGAAGCCAAGATGCCTCGCCGGCCCCTCGATGAAACGGCGTGACTTGTACATCCAGGGCGCGATGAGATAAATCAGGTTGCTGACCGGAATACATGCCCAGTAGAACCCCAGCAGATTGCCGGCATACAGCTGGAAGTTGCGTAGCGCACGGGATTGATTCGGCAAGTAATAGTCGTACAGCTCTTCGTCCGTACGGTTGCGCCGGTGGTGCCCGAGGTGAGCAATCTTTTGCAGGGTAAATGACGTCGGGAAAGCAGGCGCACAAAGCGTGCCAAACAAGTCGTTGCGCGTTTTGTTTTCGGAAAACACGCCGTGCACGGCCTCATGCATTAGCGAGAACGGCGCATGGTTGACCAGTGAAAATGCCCAGGCCGCCAGTAGCATCCAGCCCAGCGAACCGTGGGAGGCAAGCCACAGCAGACCCCAGGTTGCCGGTAGCGCGAGCAGAAAGATCCCGATGTTGAGCCCTTCGGGAATCGGGTACCTGGCGACGCTCGCGGAAGTCATGACAAGCCCGTCATGAAGGATTCCGCTCGACGGGCCTGCAACCGGAATGGCCATGCAGTTTGAATGAGCGGCGTCGGTAGCCCAATACCGGAAACACGATTGCTACGAGAAGCGTGGCCGGGAACAGCCACGCGAAGTCGATAGCCCCAAAGTGACCAGAACTCGAGAGCATTTCGGCGAGACCGATGCCGACGCCATACACGGCGCCAAATCCGGCGAAAAACCACGGCGCATAGTCCATGGCCACCGCTTCAGGGCCTTTGCGGTCGGCCCATGGTTGGTTGTAGACACGCAGGTGCTTCGCCTCGAGCGCCTTGACGTCGTAGAGCAGGTTCCAGAAACCGAGCACGGATGCGAGTATCACGCTCAGCTGGATGAGATCCAGGACGTCATCAGCCGGCGTGCGATGCACCAGCCAGGCGATGGCCGCAGTCGCGCTGCCGAAAACGAAACCGTGGTGCGGGCGAAACCGGCCAAGGCGAAAACGCGTGTCGAATTCCCACACCTTGAGCACGTTGGTGCCAACGCCCGGCACGACGTAGGCGTAGACGATCGGCAGCATCCAGGCCATCAGAACGAGCCAGATGTCGCCGTCATAGTGGCGCCACCACAACCAGAAGCTCAACGGTGCGAGGACCGCGGGCGCAATATACTGGTACAACTCCAGTACTCGTTTGCTCATTTCAGGCCGAATCGCATCCCGTGTTTGCGATACACCTCACTCCGAAAAATAGTCGTGTAGCGCCAGTAGATCATCATGCGTTGCAACGTGCGCATGTTCGTCTTCAGGTCTGCAAAGCGTTGTAGCAGACCCGGAATACTATTGTATCGCTTGCGTGCGGTATGGCAGGCATCCGTTAGCTCATCAGCCGTCATGTTGACGGGAACGTATGCCGCATCGTTGAAACGATACTCCGGATGTAACCACCAACATCCGTCGTACAACAATCTGCCTTCTTTCTTCAGCCGGCCGTAAAGGGGCGTTCCAGGGTAAGGCATGAGGATGTTGAATGCAGAAAACGTGAAGCGGTTTTTCAACGCGAAATCGAGTGTTGCCATTACCGAGTCGTAAGTATCGTTATCATAACCGAGAGTAAATGCGGCCCAGGTTTGCATCCCGTTTTCGCGGAGTACTTTAATTTCATGCTCATAGTTCGAGAATGCTGAAATATTCGGAGACTTCTTGGTTTCTTTCAGACTACCGAGCGTAATCGACTCGAATCCGGTCACGTTGCCAAGATTGCCGCTGTCGGCCATTAACCGCACCAGGTCTTCGTCATGCGTAATGTCCAGGCTGATCTGGCTGACCCAGCTGATACGCATCGGAATGAGTGCACGACACAGGTCCTTCAGCGCTTTGCGGTCGGACGCGATGTTGTCGTCCACGAAGAAGAACAAGCGCCGATCCTGCGCCTCGATCTCGCGCAAGACGTCGTCTATCCGGCGAATGTAATGCGTGCGGTCGAAGTACTGGCTGACAGCGCAAAACTTGCACGTAAAACGACAGCCACGTGAGTACTGCAAGAGTGTGACAGGCAAGTAACCTTTACCGTCGAACAGATCGCGCCTTGGCAGCTCCCCGCCTAACTGACCGATACCGGGCGGTCCGCTGTAGACTTTCTTCAGCCTGTGGTTCCGCGCGTCTTCAACCACCTCTGCCCAGACGAGCTCCGCATCGCCGAGAAAAATGCTGTCTGCGTGGAGCGCAGATTCATCCGGGAGTAGTGTCGGATGCATCCCGCCCAGGATGACCTGCACGCCGCGCTGCCGATACTCTGCAGCGATCTCGTAAGAGCGCCGCGCGGTATAGGTTTCTACCGAAATCGCGACCAGGTCCGTGGGCTCGTCGTAGGGAATGCTCTCCATGCGATCATCGTAAAGCTCGACGTCCACGTCCGGCGGCGTCATGCCCGCCAGTACAGCAAGCATGAGTGGCTCCATACGGCCATGGTCGACATAAAGACTGTGCTCGCGACGGCCGATGTTCGGTTTGATAAACGTGATTTTCACATCAGCATCCCGCGACTAATCCGGAATCACAATAATTTTTCCACGGGCGTGCCCTTCTTCCGAGTACCGAATCGCCGCGGGAACCTCGGTCAACGGGTAGGTCCGATCGAGAACCGGTGTCATCGCGCCGGATTGCATGAGATCTCCCAGGAGGGCCAAATCTTCCTTGTTCAAACCAGCGAGCAGCGTGACAAATTCCTGCCCCACGAATGGTGACAACACCAGGGCCTTGATCGGACCTGTCATTGGCCCGATCCAGTCACCTTTGCCTCCCCCGACCAGGACCAATGTGCCGTCAGGGCTCATGACACGGCGATTCGCCAGCAAACCATGATTGCCGACCATGTCGACGATCAGATCGTATTGGTTGCCACTTTCGGTGTAGTCCTCTTTCTTGTAGTCAATCACGTGATCCGCACCGAGCGACCGGACCATCTCGACATTGCGCGTGCTGCAAACGCCAGTCACCTCGGCACCGTAGAACTTGGCAATCTGCACGGCGAATGTGCCGACACCGCCCGACGCTCCATTGATCAGAACTTTTTGTCCGGGCTTGAGTTGTCCCTTGTCGCGCAGGGCCTCCAACGCGGTGATTGCGGCGATCGGTATGGAAGCTGCTTGCTCGAACGTGACATTGGCCGGTTTTGGCACCACTCCCCTGCTCTCACGAACTGTCACATATTCCGCGAAGGCTCCGGTTCTGGCGCCGAATACCTCATCTCCCGGCTTGAACTGCGTGACGTCCTTGCCGACCGCTTCGACGGTTCCCGCGAAATCCACACCAAGTCGTGTTTCTGTAGGCGCTCCCAGCCCCGACATCAGCCGCATGAAGTACGGTGAACCTCGCATGTAGTGCCAGTCGAGCGGATTCACAGCAGCGGCCTGGATCCTGACCAGAACTTCGTCATCTGCGGGTGTCGGCTTTGCGACGTCGGCGAGTTCGAGAACATCGGGTGACCCGTAGCAACTGTAGACAACAGCTTTCATCAGCTCCGTCCCATCGGCGACTGCCGGCGCCGGCTCGCAATCTGAGTCATAACTCAGAACCACGGCCAGTGCCGATATCGCGACCACCAGGACAATCAGGATACCGTTCGCAATCTTGTAACGCAGCTTCATTGGTCTGTCCCCCTGGCGGCCCTGAACGCCGCTCGACCACAGGAGTTTAGCCTACACACAATCTCATCGCGTCTGCTAATCTCGAATCTGAACAACAGAGGGGCCCATAACGATGCGTGCAACGACCGATATCTACGACGATTTCGAGAATATTGTGCGGACGTGCTCGATTCAGTTTCGGGATTTCGGTGAGCGTACCCGATATTGCGGACGCATTCGGACCGTCAGGTGTCACAAGGACAATCAACTTTTCAGGGCGCTTCTCGATGAGCCCGGAAACGGTTGCGTTGTGATCGTCGATGGTGGTGCCTCGACCGAGACGGCATTGATGGGCGACATCATTGCCGCCAAGGGCGCCAAAAATGGTTGGTCCGGGTGCGTGATACTGGGTGCGGTACGCGACTCAGCAGAACTTGCCAATATCGACTTCGGCGCCAAGGCGCTTGGAACAAACCCCGCCAAGAGCGCCAAGACCGGCGCAGGCGAGCTGGATGTCACGCTCGAATTCGGGAGCGTCAAATTTAAACCCGGGTGCTGGGTGTATTGCGACGAGGACGGTGTCCTCGTCGCTCCACACGAACTCGACAGTCCGGCCTAAGAAGAATCCCCTCAGGCGGACCGGTTAGCGTAGCGTTTCTGCCGCTGCCCCGAGCCGTTGTTCCTGGATGAATTCGAATGGCGCTTCTTGCGCCCCGAATTCGACTTGCCCGATGGACGCTGTGCGCGTCCCTTCGAAATAGGTTCAGCCCTGATACGCGGATCCGGTTCATAACCCGGAATCACTTCCTTGCTTATTTTCGTCTGCAGCAGCTTCTCGATGTCGGCAAGCAATTTGTGCTCATCGACGCAAACCAGCGAGATTGCATGCCCTTCGTGCCCGGCACGTGCCGTGCGTCCAATACGATGCACATAATCTTCCGCCACGTGTGGCAATTCGTAGTTCACGACGTGTGGCAGTCGCTCAATGTCGAGTCCGCGGGCAGCGAGATCGGTTGCAACCAAGACCCTGACTTTGCCCGTCTTGAAGTCTTTCAAGGCGCGGAGCCGTGCGGCCTGTGATTTGTTGCCGTGGATCGCACTCGATTTCAGTCCATCGGAATCGAGCTGCGTTGCGAGGCGGTTTGCGCCGTGCTTTGTTCTCGTGAAAACCAGTACCTGGCGCCAGTTCTCCGCACCGATTTTGTGAGACAGCAATTCCCGCTTGCGCTGCCGGTCGACCGGATACACGATCTGGTTGACACCGTCAGCCGGTTTGCCGTTGACGGCAACCTGAATCTCCGTTGGCGAATTGAGCAAGTCAGAAGCCAGGCGCCGGATTTCCGATGAAAAAGTAGCTGAGAACAACAGGTTTTGACGCTTGTCGGGCAACGCCTTCATGATTTTGCGAATGTCGCGAATGAAGCCCATGTCGAGCATGCGATCCGCTTCATCGAGGACCAGCAGTTCGACTGCACCGAGTTCGATCGTCCCCTGCTGCAAATGATCGAGCAGGCGGCCGGGCGTTGCGACAACGACGTCTACGCCTTTGCGTATTTTCGCTATTTGCGTGTTGATGCTGACGCCACCGTAGATCACAGCAGTACGAAATGGCAGGTGGCTGCCGTAATCGCGAACACTCTCACCGACCTGAGCAGCAAGCTCACGCGTAGGTGTCAGCACAAGGGCGCGTATCCGCCGCCGGTTTACGGTGCCATGCTGAAGACGTTGCAACAGGGGCAAGGCAAAGCCGGCAGTCTTGCCGGTGCCCGTCTGGGCCCCGGCGAGGACGTCGTGACCTTCGAGAATAAGGGGGATTGCTTGCTGCTGGACCGGGGTCGCCTCTTGGTAACCCTGTTCATCGACCGCACGCAGCAATTCGGCCGTGAGGCCAAGTTGATTGAATAACACTTGATTTGGTACTCCGAAACCGCCCGACACGATGGCGGCTAATGCCGCGAAAGTTTCGATCCAGGCTGGAATCTAGTTTGGCTCCACAAGCCGCAGGAGTGCGGGGTGGAGTGAATGGCGCAGACCGATGTGCGCCAGGACGCGGCGGACTATATCAGACTTTCGGAAGAAGAAAAGGGGTAGATTCGGCGAATTAGCCGGTTTTGGCCGGCTTGCCCCGATGGGACATGTCGAGATGCACGCGGCCTCGCTTCCCGATGCGTCTCTCATTCAGACGCAGGACGATCTCCTCGACGGAACTCCTGACGGACGCGAGGTCTCCCTGGCGGAAGCCGCGTATCCTGTTGGCTCCCTGCCCGATTACGTAGCAATGCCAGCCCGAGCCTTCCATGTTTTCGGGTGCTTCTGCCGGCTCTACCGAAACGATCTCATAGTCTTTTTCAATCATTGGAAATGGGTCTCTGGAGACTCTGTGGATACGAGATTGCCGGGGTGACTGGCGCGCTTCAGCTACCGGCCTGGCTTGGCCGTAAGCGCGATATGCGGATCGGAGCCGAACGATTATACGCCACCTGATCGATCATTGACATGCAATTGTGCTGGCAACCTGCCCGTACGGGCCGCCAGGCTCCCGCCGTCCGAGCTAAAACCGCTCTTTCACTGCGTCGTTGCCTGGCTATTCTTGCCAGCATCGCATCCACGATGCTGTGCTGCACCTGCTCGCCGCTCACTTCATTGATCTGCCGGATCGCAGAAGGACTCGTGATGTTGAGCTCTGTCAGGTAGCCATCGATAAAATCAGCACCGGCCAGGAAAATTCCATGCTCGAACAGGAAAGGCGCGATGGTATTGATAATGTGAGTTTCCCTTGCGCTAAGTTGCGCGTGCACACATTTTGCTCCCTGGTGAATATTGGCGAGGTAGCTGCCGGGTTTTGGAATCCGGTTAACCGTGCCAACCGGTTTGCCGTTTACGAGATAGACCCGCTTGTCGCCCTGGGTCACTGCCGGCAGGTATTTCTGGGCCACCAGGAAGCGGGCCTTTCCATTGGCATCGATCAACGCTTCGCCGATCTGTTCGCGAAAATCTCCACGCTCATCCCAGTCTATTCTTGAAATGCCACGTCCGGAACAGTCGTTCAGCGGCTTCAATACAAGGCTCCGGTGTTCGACGGTGAATTGCTCAAGCTGATCCGTGTTCATGGTGATCAGCGTTGGCGGCGTGAACCCGGGCCAGCGCAGTGGCAGCATCTTCTCGTTAAAATTCCTGAGCGCTTTCACGTCGTTGAATTGGGTCACGCCGGGATCGAGATGATCAAGAATCAGGGTCAGCTGAAGGTAGTCGGTATCAAAGGGTGGGTCTTTACGCACCAGGACCGCATCAAACAGGTTCAGCTCTAACCAGGTCGGCTCCGCGCGCTCCAAGGGATCTGTACCTGTGACAGGAAACACCAGGCCCGTCGGCCGACCATGCACGAGCGCGAGGTCTTCCTGTTGTATCCAGTAGACCCCCTGTCCCCGCTCGATCAAATCTTGCATCAGGACCAGGGACGTTTCTGTTTCCAGGTTGAGCGTTTCGAGCGGATCCATAACGAATAGAAATTTGGTAGGTGTGCTCATATCCTTTCCATCTGGTCTTGTGTGGGCCGCTCAAATCAAGTTTAAAAACACCTGGTAGGCCCAACCTGCTGTGATTGCGCCGATCAATGCGAGCAGGACATACCAGGCAAACAGGGGCCGCTTGACCAGTGAGAACACCGCTATCGCGGCAGGAATGCTGGTCATGGCACCTGCCAGCATAAAGCTGAGCGCAGCACCCGGTGTCATACCGTTTTCGATCAGGCCGGCCACTACGGGGACAGCCACAAAACCATTCAGATAAGCCGGGACTCCGATCAGGGCGGCCAAAGGAATCGCCCACGCAGATCCGGAACCCAGCCATTGCCCAAGCAACTCAGCCGGCACGAATGTGATCATCAGGCTTTCCAATACAAATGCGAGTGTCAGCCATTTGCCAAGGAACAGCACCATGGCCAGAGTTTTCTGTTTCAGAACCCGAACGCGCTCCGGATGTTTCCAGACGCGCCACGCTGTCACGACGCTTTTGATCTTGAGAACGGGATCTTCACCAGCACAGGACGACACCGATATAGGCCGCAAGGAGTTCCTGAACAGGCCCAGTCGCTGCAAAAGCAAAGTCAAACCACCTGCAGACAGCCCGACAGCAATAGCCGAGATCATTTTAATGACGGCAAATTCCACACCCAGTCCGGCTGCAGTAACGACGAACATGGACGGAGACATGATCGGCGAAGCCACCCAGAATGCCATCACGGCCGGCAGCGGAACGCCAGCGACCAGCAGTGCCGCGATCAGTGGAATGACGCCGCAGGAGCAAAAGGGAGACAGCGCTCCGAAAATAGCGGCTAAACCAATCGCCAGAACGACGCGGTCAGAGAATACTTTGCCGATCAGCCGATCGGCGCCCGCCGCTTCAAGGTATCCCGCCACGCTTGCTGATAGCAGCAAGAAAGGAGCGATACTCACTAAACTGCTGGCTGTGAACCACAAGCTCTTCGGCAAGTGTGTTGGCAATCCGATTGCGATCGCCAGGAAGATCAGCCCAATAAGAAGCCAGGTCCTGTCGACCTTCTTCAGGTAATCCGCGACCTGGCTACCCGGCTTGTTCCCGGCCCGGGGACCGTATTGGCTGTCCAGCGCCTTGCAACCGGATTGGTTCGAAATCACTCTATCCTCCACTATCCTAGAATTATCGAATTACTCGATGAAAAAAACTCCGATCAGTCGGCTACCTGGATACAGGATTCCTCAGCACAGCAGTTCTGAGCCAGGAATGTCATCAGGGCATCCATATTCTTGAGGTCTGCTTTGCAATACAGGTTGCGGCTGTCCCGCTCCTGCGTAATGAGTCCCGAATGCACCAGCTTGGCAATGTGGTGAGAAAGCGTCGATGCCGGTATGTCGAGTTTCTTCCTGATCGTACCGACAGCGCTACCCTGATGACCGAACCGGATCAGGAACCGGTAAATATCCAGTCGGGTCGGATTGCCCAGTGCCTCGAGCTGTTTTGCTGCCACTTCGAGTTTCATGACTGGAAAATACACCTCACTGCCAACCCTGTCAACTATATTTCTAGTATTATGGAATCATTATCGATCTGATACGGGGCTTGAGTGCCAGGAAGAATCTTGTCTCTCTGATTTGAATTGAGATGATACATTCAGCGTTTGAATGTGGCGTTACAGAGCAACATTAGAGAATTAGCCTGCATGAGTAGAAATTCTCGTTACGACATTCTCTTCGAGCCCGTCAAAATCGGTCCCGTCACCGCGCCGAATCGTTTCTACTGTGCGCCTCACGCACTTGGAACCGGCAACCAGATGCCTCACACGCGTGCGGCCATGCGCGAAGTTCGCGCTGAGGGCGGCTGGGGCGTCATCAATACCGGCTACTGCTCGATTCACCCAAGCTCGGATGACGCACCACTGCCCAACTGTCGCCTTTGGGATGATGAGGACATAGAAGTACACGCGCTGATGGTGGATGCCGTGCACCGACACGGGGCTCTGGCCGGTGTCGAGTTGTGGCATGGAGGTAGCGGCACTGGTAACCGCCTGACGCGCGTGGCGCTGATGTCCGCTTCCGGTGTGTCCAGCGACTCGACATACCCGGGCTGGATAAACCTGGCACGCTCCCGACCGATGGATCGGCAGGACATTCGCGAGTTTCGCCGCTGGCATGTCGATGCGGCGAAGCGTGCGCGGTCTGCGGGTTTTGACATTGTCTACATCTACGCCGGCATGAATTTCGGCCCGTACCAGTTCCTGCTGCCGTGGATGAACAAGCGCACCGACGAATACGGCGGCAGCCTGCAGAATCGCGCGAGGCTCATGCGTGAGATCGTCGAGGATATGAAGGAGGCCGTTGGCCAGACCTGTGCCGTGGCATTGAGATTCAGCACCGACGAGTTACTCAAGATCCCCGGGGAGAAACTTGAGTCTGAAGCCCACGAGATAATCTCGATGATGTCGGACGTCCCGGACCTGTGGGATGTCAAATCTTCGAGTTGGACTGTAGAAACTTCTTCGGCGCGATTCAGCGAGCAGGGAGCACAGGAACCCTGGACCAGTTTCGTCAAACCCCTGACGTCCAGACCCGTTGTCGGTGTCGGTCGCTTTACCTCGCCGGATGACATGGTCAGTCAGATCAAGCGCGGCATCCTCGATCTTATTGGCGCAGCTCGACCATCGATCGCAGATCCGTTTCTGCCGAAGAAAATCGACGAAGGTCGGGAAGACGAGATTCGCGAGTGCATTGGCTGCAATATCTGCGTGTCTTCCTATCACGATAGCGTCCCGCTTCGTTGTACTCAGAATCCGACCATGGGTGAAGAGTGGCGACGCAGCTGGCATCCGGAACGCATCCCGCCTGGCGATCCGGAAAAAAGTGTATTGGTAATCGGCGCAGGGCCGGCCGGGCTCGAATGCGCCCGCGCCCTTGGTCAGCGCGGCTTTGCCGTCACAGTGGCCGAGGCACGTGAGGAACTCGGCGGTCGCGTCACCATCGAATCGAAATTGCCCGGGCTGGCAACCTGGGCACGCGTGCGCGACTACCGGACGAACCTGATTCAAACGATGGGGAACGTGGATATTTATCGCGGCAGCGCGCTGTCGGCACAGGATGTCATCGATTTCGGCTGCGATCACGCGGTGATTGCGACGGGTTCGCAGTGGACTCGCAAGACTCTGAGCACAGACGGACATCCCACAAGCGAAATCGAAGGCAATAAAATCTATACACCGGACGACATCCTTGCCGGCGCGGAACCCGACGGCCCGATCGTCATTTATGACTTCGACCACTACTACATGGGCAGCTGTCTGGCCGAATCACTTCGGCAGAGGGGACACGAGGTCTCGATCATCACACCAGCGAATGCCGTGTCTGCCTGGACATTCATGAACAACGAGATGGCCGATATTCGCGAGCGGATGATCGAACTCGGTATTGGCACCGTGTTTGAGAACTACGTAATTGGCTTTAGCGACGGAGCGGTGCGACTGGCAAGCATCTATCGTGGCGGCAATGTCAGTTCCATCGATTGCGGGTCGCTGGTCGTCGTCGGCATCAGAACAGGTAACGACGGTCTGTTTCAGGAGCTCAATTCCGATCCCGATCGACTTGCGGATGCGGGCATCAGTTCATTACAAAGCATCGGTGACTGTCGAGCGCCCGGCGCTATTGCACACGCCGTGTATTCGGGACACGAGTGTGCCCGAAACATCGATGCCGGCGATTCTGTCCGACCCTTCGCAAGGGAGCGACCGAGGCTTTCGTCCAGGGCGTAGTGATCCGAGGATAAACCGATGACTGAAAAATATGACGCGATTATCATTGGCGCCGGCATTATCGGCGCGAGTGTTGCTTTCGAACTCGCAAAGAAAGGCTACAAGACACTTAACGTCGACAAATTGGCCGCGGCAGGCGCCGGTTCGACGATCAACACGTGCGCAATCATTCGAACGCATTATTCGACGCTCGACGGGACCGCGATCGCCTACGAGAGTTATTTGCACTGGAAGAACTGGCCCGATTACCTGCAGGTTCAGGATGAACGTGGTTACGCCGAGCTCCGCGAAACGGGATTCCTGGTTTTGTGTGACGGAAGCCGCGATATGGCCGCAATCCTCGAGAATCACCGCAAACTGGGTATTCCGTTCGAAGAGTGGAGCCCGGAGATGCTCCAGGAAAGAATGCCGTTTCTTGACCTCACTACCTACTATCCGCCCCGCAGGCCCGGCGACAAGAAATTCGGAGAACCGAACGGCAAAACCCTG
>Ga0255052_10002335_pt1 | contig 13787 bp, 14 predicted proteins | sample JV7_2_21_MG_FD_188632 | JGI IMG/M metagenome (GOLD analysis project Ga0255052, IMG submission 188632) | Seawater microbial communities from Jervis Inlet, British Columbia, Canada - JV7_2_21 | ecosystem: Environmental > Aquatic > Marine > Inlet | place: Canada: British Columbia | collected... | reverse complement strand
ATCTCTGCGATGAAAGAGCAGCCGACTCCACAATAGGCGCAAGTTGTCTTGACGGCGTGATCGGGCTGGCCATGATCGACAATGCTCTTGTCCATGAGTGTCGCCGTCGGGCAGGCTTGCACACATGCCCCACAAGAAACGCATTCGGAATCGAGAAAGTCCTCGCCGATGCCGGCGGATACTTTGGATTCAAAACCGCGACCCTGGATCGTTAACGCGAAAGTGCCTTGCACTTCGTCGCAGGCACGCACGCAACGTGAGCAGACGATGCACTTGCTCGCATCAAACTGAAAATACGGATTACTGGCGTCTGTGGGCGCGTCAAGGTGATTTTCACCATCGAAGCCATATCGCACCTCTCTGAGACCAACCGCGCCTGCTATGTCCTGCAACTCACAGTCACCATTGGCAGAACAGGTAAGGCAGTCGAGCGGATGATCTGAAATATACAGTTCCATGACGTTGCGCCGAAGTTTGCTCAGCGCATCGGTCTGCGTGCGGATTTTCATGCCGTCTTCAATAGGCGTCGTGCAGCTCGCGGGGTAGCCGCTTCGTCCCTCGACTTCGACCAGGCACATGCGACAGGAGCCGAATGGTTTCAGGCTGTCGGTTGCGCAGAGTTTTGGGATATCGACGCCGGATTCACGGGCCGCGCGCAGAATGCTCGTGCCGGCCTTGACGGTGGCAGGCAAGCCATCGATTTCGACTCTGACCGTATCGGCACTGCTGGACGCAGGTGTGCCGAGGTCTTGTTGTCTGACCTTGTTCATTCGTCAGCCCCCACAGCAGGCGAGAAATCCTCTGCGAAGTATTTTAAGACACTCCGGACCGGAAAAGGCGTCATTCCGCCCATTGCACATAAGGACGCATCCTCCATTGTGTCGCATAATTCGCCCAGCAAATCATAGTTGTTTTCGCGCTGATCGCCAGCAACCATGCGGTCTATGACCTCAACACCCCTTGTTGAGCCGATGCGGCAGGGCGTGCACTTGCCGCAGGATTCAATCGCGCAAAATTCCATCGCAAAACGTGCCTGTTGCGCCATATCGGCTGTGTCGTCGAATACGACGATGCCGCCATGACCGACCATTGCGCCGATTTCGATGAACGCTTCGTAGTCCAGCGGCGTATCGAGTTGCTCTGCAGGTATGTAAGCGCCCAGCGGCCCTCCAACCTGTACAGCTTTGACCGGGCGCCCACTGGCGGTGCCGCCACCCCAGTCCTCAATCAGTTCGCGCAGCGTGATGCCGAACGCTTTTTCCACCATGCCGCCACGCTTGATGTTGCCGGCCAACTGAAACGCCAGCGTGCCTTTGGACCGGTTGACACCGAACGATGCGTACTTCTCGCCGCCGATATTTACGATGTTGGCAACCGAGGCCAACGTCACAACGTTGTTGACGACGGTGGGCTTGCCGAACAGACCTTCTATCGCTGGAAGCGGGGGCTTGTAGCGCACGATTCCCTGCTTGCCTTCGAGACTCTCGAGCATTGCGGTCTCTTCACCACAAACATAGGAGCCGGCCCCGAGATGCAGCTCAATATCGAAGTTGAAGCCGCTGCCCTGAATGTTCTCCCCAAGCCATCCCGATTCGCGCGCCGTCGCGATCGCACGCGCCAGTATTGAATGGGTTAACGGGTATTCCGAACGCAGGTATATGTAACCGCGGTTTGCTCCGACCGCGGAACCCGCGATCATCATGCTTTCGATCAGACCAAACGGGTCACCTTCCATGAGGATCCGGTCGGAAAATGTGCCGCTGTCACCTTCGTCCGCATTGCAGGCAACGTACTTCTGATCGCCTGTAGCATCGGCCACGGTTTGCCATTTGATACCCGCCGGGAAACCAGCGCCACCACGACCACGTAGCCCGGATGCCTTGACGGCCTCGATGACGGCTTCCGCGCCCATCTCGAACGCCTTTTCGAGCGCCTTGAAACCCTGATGGGCCCGAAAGTCGTCGATAGAAAGCGGGTCGATCAAACCGCAGCGCCAGAATGTCCAGCGGTCCTGCTTGATCAGGTAATCAATCCCCATGATTGGGCCGACGCGCCGCGCATGATCGCCGCCGGTTATAAGCCCGGAGGCAAACATACCGGCAACATCGCCCGCCTCGACGTTGCCGTAAGCAATACGCTTGCCATCGACTTCGACTTCCACGAGCGGTTCGAGCCAGGTTGCGCCCCACGAGCCGTTGCGTATCAATTCGATGCTGGCACCGGACTCCTTGGCCTGACGCGCGATCTCAATTGCGACATCGTCAGCGCCGACAGAAATCGCCGCGGTCTCACGTGGTACGTATATCTTGGTCGCCGCCATCAGTTTGACTCCCCGAGCGACGCCACAATCTCATCGAAGCGATCCGTGCTGACTCGTCCATAAGTTTTGCCATCGACCATGACAGCAGGCGAGCACGCGCAATTACCCAGGCAATAAACCGGCTCGAGAGTCACATTTTCATTGCTTTCGTGCATGTCGATACCGAGCGACCCGGTGGCATGTGTGGAAAGTTCGCGACTACCCATCGCCTGACAGGCCTCGGCCTGACAAATCTTGACGACGTGTTGTCCAGGTGGGGTTGTACGAAAGTCATGGTAGTAACTGACAACACCATGCACCTCGGCCCGCGACAAATTGAGCTCATCTGCCAATTGTCGGATCGCGTCATCATTTATCCAGCCGAATTTCGCAATGAACCCGTGCAGTATCTGCACCAGCATCTCGGCTCGCGACCCGAAGCCGGCGATAATTTCGGTTGCCGCTTTTTTACTGAAGGCTGCGTGTGTCATTTAATAATCCGTTGTTCGCCTGAGTAAATGTTAAACGTGTCGCCACGCAGGAATCCAACGAGCGTCATGTCAAATTCCCTTGCCAATTGCACCGCAAGGCTTGATGGTGCACTGACAGCCGCGAGCAGAGGGATACCGGCGACAAGAGCTTTTTGCATGAGCTCGAAACTCGCGCGGCCCGAGACTATAAGCCCAAGGTCAGCGGCTGGTGTTTGATCGTCAAGAAACAATGCGCCGACGACCTTGTCCACCGCATTGTGCCGCCCTACATCCTCCATTGTCACGATAAGATCGCCCGCCGAATTGAATACAGCAGCGGCGTGTAATCCGCCCGTCTTCTCAAACGTTGCTTGCGACTCGCGCAGTTTGTCAGGGACGCCGATCAGCATGGCCCCGCCAAAAACAGTGTCATTGTCGGATAGCGATTCGCCGCCAAATGCCCGCAATGCGGCAAGCGAAGTCTTGCCGCAAACTCCGCAACTGGAAGTTGTGTAGAAGTGTCGCTGTAAACGGTCAAGGTCAACATCGATATTGGGCCCGAGCTCGACACGTACGACGTTTTGGTTGCTGCTATCGACCACCGGTGGCCCGCAGTGTGCTATGGATGCAATGTCGCTGGCTTGCTGAATGATCGATTCACTAAACAGGAATCCGGCGGCGAGCTCCTTGTCGTTGCCTGGTGTGCGCATCGTGATGGATATGCTGCGCGTCGCCCGGCCGTCCGGTGTTGAGTAGGCAAGCCGGATTTCGAGTGGTTCCTCGACAGCAACGCTGTCGGCCAGCGTTTCCTGAGTGCCGTTATGAACCTTGCTGATATCGACTGCGTGACTGCTTCCAGTCATAGTTCTGCTGCCATTATCGGTCGGGCCGGCCAGTATATCGCCGTGCAGTCAGCATCGCCCGGATTTCAGCAAGCTCTGCATCGTCTGACAGCTGGATCTCCGCGCCGTCGAGGACAACCCCGAGCCGTTTAAGTAAAGGGGCTGTATCAGGAAACCCCGCGGTGTCCGCATATCGCTGGTAAAGGTCTAGGAACAGTGGCTCATCCAGGAAAGAATCGAACTTTGCGAAAAGCTCAAGCCCCGACCAGCTTCGACGCGATGGCAAACAGCAGCGTTGAAACTGATCAAGTACGACATCCAGTGTTTCCACGCCGTTCGATCGCCTGCGCAATTCGACGTCCGCCATCAAAGCGAGTGCCGCACCACTCCAATAAATCTTCATTCGACTATTTCGCTCTTCCCGGCTCGCCGCTTCGTTAGGCGACAGGCCGGGAACAGACTCGCGCCCACGCGCGAGACCATCATGCAGTTTTTGCCACGCGTACTGCTGCGTGTAACGGCCAGCTCGCGCGAGTAGCAGGTTTTGGTAGTACTGCGCGAATCCTTCCGAAATCCAGCGCTGTTCGCTGTCAACATACGGCAACATCAGATGCGCGAACTCATGCGTCGCGGCCCAGTCTTCGTAGAACATCTCGATTGGCTGGCCGGGATCGATCAGCAGCTCAACCGTCTCGCCGCCATCGCGAACGACGCGCCCGAAATGCACGGCAGACTCACCGCGTCCTGGGTCGCCCTCAACCGGGAAAACCAGCACGCGAGCGTTTGGGTTAGGGAAGCGGCCGTACGCAAGCACGAGAATATTCGCTGTGTCACGAATCCACTCGATGATAGGCGCAGCTGCTACATCAGCTGTGGAGCGCAACAAGGTGATCGCGAGCTCGTCGTCAGCTACGTGCGCAACAAACGTCTCAAATCGGCCAAAGGCCAGCATCGCGAAACCGCTTCGCGGAGACGCGGTTAGCAAATACGTGTTGGCGGACGAATCAACTCGCTGCCAGGGAACCGATACGCCTACATCTCCGGGCAAATCAAATCTCACTCTGATTTCGTCATCTGCACCAAGCGGTGGGCGCCACATCCAAACCGCCGGTGAAATAACGATATTGGAGTCATGCAACGACTCATTGCGCCGCTCCGCACGCGCGGCTTGCTCGAGGTCGACGCTGTATTTCAGGCAACGAACACCTGAATCGATCGGCAACATGCGCCGCCCGCGTATCTGGATGCGCTTGCCTGTGTCGCAGTCGTTCGCTTCGATAAGAAATTGACGGGCCGTGCCCGATCGCGCGGAAATATCACTAACTGCGACACCAAATCGGGCCAGGACAGTCAGCTGCCTCAACTCCGCATCGACCATCACTGCGTAATCGTGACGATCTCCCGCAATTGCTGTTGAAAACGGAAGTAGCACCGCCGCAAGCACGTTGATGATCGTTGTTTGTCGCCGCCCGCTAATGATAATGATTCTCAACCAGGCCATGAATGATCCCGGCAGGCCTTTCCCGTTTTGCTGCCGTTCATAAACATTGTCTACAATTTGCCGCAGTTTGATCATTATCGTTTAGAATGATCTGCGCCGGACGTGTTCCGGACAAGCTAGCGAAATAATAAGGAGACTCCGTTGAGCAAAATCGCCCGCCGCAAGTTTATTCAGCTCTCAGCCGTAGCCGTCGCAGGTTGCCTGGCACACCCTGGCCGCAAGGTCTTTGCACAGGATTTGCCGCATCTCGCCGTAGACGACGCTATGGCTGGTGCCATGAAGTATACCCACGACGCCAGCACGGTAGAGCCTGCCTCGCGTGCTAATCCCGCTGCAGACCAGACTTGCGCGAATTGCGCTCTGATTCAGGGCAACGACGGGGACGAATGGCGCCCGTGTCAGATCTTCCCGGGCAAAGCCGTTAACGCCGCTGGTTGGTGTTCGGTTTGGGCCCCGAAGGCCTAAGAGCAATTGCAAATGCAATGAGCATAGGAACGCCGGCACTCGTGCCGGCGTTTTTCATATATGACTGAAGCACGCATCCAGCATTTCTACGACGAGCCGACAGGAACATTGAGCTACGTCGTGTCGGATGAACAAAGTGGCCATGCCGCGATTGTGGATCCCGTCGTTGGCTATTCAAACGTATCTGGCCGGGTGGATACCGCGCCGTCCGACATTCTTATTGAGTATGTGCACAAGCAACAACTGGGCCTTGAGTGGGTGCTTGAGACACATGCGCACGCCGACCACCTGACCGGGGCTCAATACATCAAATCAAAACTCGGCGGTGCGGTCGCGATTGGTGAAGGTATCCGCGACGTGCAGGCGCATTTCGGACCTGTGTTCAACCTCGGCGGAGGATTTCTGGCGGACGGCCACCAGTTCGACCGGCTGTTCAGTGATGGCGACGTATTTCGTATCGGTGAGCTCGAATGTGAGGTCATTGCAACGCCGGGTCATACAAATGACAGCGTGAGCTATCGGATTGGATCAGCCGTGTTTGTCGGTGACAGCATGTTCATGCCTGACTTTGGCACAGCACGCTGCGATTTCCCGGGCGGTGATGCTGAGTTGCTATACGACTCAATCCAGCGCGTTCTGTCCTTGCCAGGCGACACGCGCCTATTCATGTGTCATGACTATATGCCCGGGGGGCGCGAGCTGCGCTGGGAGTGTACGGTCGACGAACAGCGCGCGAAGAACATCCATCTGAAAGAAGAAACCAGCAAGGCCGATTTCACCAGCATGCGAAGCGAGCGCGATGCGACGCTTAATTTACCAGCGTTGATTGTGCCAGCAATTCAGGTCAACATTCGGGGTGGACATCTGCCCGATACCGATGACAATGGCATTGCGTATATTAAAACGCCGATCGACACGCTGTAAGCGGCCTGATACGGAGACCTGAGTTGTTCGAAACGCTGCAATCCATGCCGGCGGATGCCATTCTCGGCCTCATCTCCGAGCATCGGGACGATCCACGACCGAACAAGATCGATCTTGGCGTGGGCGTATATCGCAACGCGGCAAGCGAGACGCCAGTCCTCGACACGGTTAAGAAAGCCGAACATCGTCTCGTCGGCACTCAAACCAGTAAGGCCTATATCGGCACTGCCGGCAGCCCTGCGTTCAACGTGGCGATGCAGGAATTGACGTTCGCTGGCGCGGCGCCCGACGAGCGACTGGTCACAATACAAACGCCCGGTGGTTCGGGTTCCCTGAGCGTGGCCGCCGGCCTCATATGGCGAGCCAATGCCGACGCAACGATCTGGGTCACCGAGCCAACCTGGGCCAACCACATGCCGTTGCTTGGTGGCGCCGGACTAATGCTCAAGTCGTTTCCCTACTACGATACCGACACACACACGATTCGAATCGATGCGATGTTGGAAGCACTACGCGCAGTGCCCAGGGGCGACATTGTGCTGTTACATGCGTGTTGCCATAACCCGTCGGGACTCGACCCATCGGAGGATGAATGGCGTGCGATCACGGAAGTGATGATCGAACGCGAGCTAATGCCCTTCATGGACCTGGCCTATCAGGGGTTTGCTCGCGGTCTCGATGAGGACGCATTCGCTATTCGACACATAGCCAGGCATGTACCGGAGATGATTGTCTCCTCCTCATGTTCGAAAAACTTCGGCTTGTATCGGGATCGGGTTGGTGCGCTGTCCGTTCTGGTCGGGGATGCTGATTCATTGAGCATCGTAGACAGCCAGGCTAACAACTATGTGCGCTGCGTGTATTCAATGCCACCGGATCACGGTGGCGAAGTCGTCAGCACGATCCTGAATGACGCGGATTTGCGGGCGGAGTGGGAACTCGAACTCGATGCGATGCGAAGCCGCCTGCGGGATATGCGCGTACTGCTGAACGACGCTCTGCAGAAGAAAGCGCCAGACCACGATTTTTCGCACCTGGTTCGGGCTAACGGTATGTTCTGCTTCCTCGGAATTACGGCGGAGCAGGTTCGCCGCATGAAAAAGGACTTTGGTATCTACATGGTTGATTCGAGTCGAATGAACGTTGCTGGCATCACTGCCGAAAACGTCGAGTATCTTGCCGACTCTATTACCGCTGTTCTTTAGGTCGTGTCTTCGCGAAGAATGCCGTCAGTCTGATTACGATGGCAATTGCCGTGATCGAGATGAGCCACCAGTTCACTTCGTCCAGTGTATCGAGAGAGCGGGGTAATCGCGTTTGCAGAAATACTGCAAATATCCAATAGAGCCCGATCTTGTGCAGCATCTTCCAGCGTTTGCTACCCAGGGCACGGGCCGGTCCGTCGTACGAGGTGATCAGCATCAGATAGATGACCAGATAGGTAAGCGCACCGAGGTGGTTCGCTGTCAGGCTGAGTTCGAAATCGGGTATCTGGTTGGCGCGAAGGATGAGCAGGCCGAGATGCGCGCTGTGTATGCCTGCGAACGTAATGCCAACAAGCCGCCTGTTACGCAATAAAACAGCCGTTGCTGGGGTTGCAAAAACTTGTTGCAACGGTCGCGCCACGAAGATGACCAGCAGTACGATAAATGCAACACGCGCGCTGAGCCTCAGCACTACGCTCATACTTTCATCGCTGGTACCAACAACACTGAGATAGGCCGCAGCCGCAATGCCGGTCAAACCGGTGGCGGCAAGAAAGACCGCGGTATTGCGCTGATTACTCGTCATTGCCATGACCCGGGTCCCAAAACAGTCGACTGTTCTCATCGATGGATAGTCGCTCGGTAGTTCCTGCATTGAGCTCGAGCACGAAAGAGACGGGTTCGATCGATGCGACCGAGCGCAGCGATTGTGGTTCGGTGTCTCGTGCGACAGACGACACCGTCCCGTCGCTGCGCGCAAACACCATATCCAGAGGCAAGAAAGTATTTTTCATCCACATCGAGTGAAACGCCTCAACGCCATAGACGAACAGCATGCCCGTGGTTTGCGGCAGGTCGCGAACATACATCAGCCCCCGACGTTGCTGCTCGTTATTTACCGCGAGATATACGTCGAAGCGATAACACGCGAATTTGCTAGCCTCGATAATAAGCACATCTTTAGCAAACGCCGCATCGAGTGATTCGTCGCCAATTGCCGCAGTCGCAGCCATTAGGACCAGAGCGGAGCCAAGAAACCACCGCTTCATGAAGCGCCCCAGTCAATCAGCCCGGAAAAATGCAGCTCCGGAATCGAGGTGCTTGATTTACCGTTTACCTCAGGCAGGGGAGACACGCAGTACAGCACGCCGCCGATCGAGTAGCGGTCCCCCGAGTCGCCGACCGGGACTGACGATGAGATGTCGGTCAGGCAGTTGCCGAGGTCGGGCGTGCTGAAGAATCTGCCATTACCTTCTTCAATAATAGTGACGTTACTTCTGAACTCGTCGCCAGTCGCGTCGCGCGCGAGGTCCGGGATGGCGATGATGATCGCAATGTGCCTCGCATCGTCATCTGCAGATCCGGCGAAGCGCAGTCTGGCACCCTGGCCGTCGGGTCTCGGCATACCGCTGCACTCGAGCTCGTTCTTGTTCCAATACAGTCGGGCCGCGATCGCACCGTATATCTCGGCGCGCAGCCGACCATCGTTGCCACACCGAAGGATCGGTTCCTCCTCGGGCGCAGCCGCGACTGGTGCGCTCTCATCTACCGATGGTCCCGATTCGGCGGTCGGTTTACAGGCCGAGAATGTCACACTGAGCGTCAGCAAGAGGCTGAGTGCGGCCGCGAAATAGCGCGATGTGGCGCATTTTTTCTGAATTATTCGCAATGTATCGGTTCGGTTGATGTCCGAAGAAGGAGCATTATTACCGAAGTGGGCCCAGTTTGAGCAAAAAACATGGCGACCGGTTGGCTCGCCCATGCATCATCTCTAAAATGGCACGCCGATTTTTTGTCCGGAGTAATTGATGAGCGTCGTAGAACAAGTCCAACAGCTGGAGGCGCATGTAAGCAGCCTGATCATTGGACAGTCACATCTGATAAATCGCATGTTGATCGCATTGCTGTGCGACGGTCACCTGCTTGTTGAGGGCGCACCGGGACTTGCTAAGACCCGAGCAATCAAGGTTCTCGCGGAGAGCATCGAGGGCGACTTCCACCGGCTGCAATTCACACCGGATTTGTTGCCTGCCGACCTGACCGGTACGGATATATACCGGCCTCAGGAGGGCACGTTCGAGTTTCGTAAGGGACCGTTGTTTCACAATTTGATTCTTGCCGATGAGATTAATCGCGCACCCGCGAAGGTCCAGTCTGCCTTGCTCGAGGCGATGGAAGAGCGCCAGATCACAGTTGGCGACCGCAGTTACGGACTCGACGATCTCTTTATGGTCATGGCAACGCAGAATCCGATTGAGCAGGAAGGAACCTATCCGCTGCCCGAAGCGCAGCTTGATCGATTCCTGCTGCATGTCGAGGTCGGTTATCCGACAATAGAGGACGAACGCCGAATCCTCGTTCTCAACCGCGATGAGGCGAAATCGGGCGAGCGCGATGCATTTCAACCGCCCGAGCTGCTTTCCGTGGCGTCGATCATGCAGGCACGGCAGGACATCCTGCGACTGCATCTTGCGGACGAGTTGGAGGAGTACATCGTCAACATCGTTACCACAACGAGGGACCCGGGCCGGGTCGATGAGTCACTGAGCGGGCAGGTCATGTACGGTGCGAGCCCGCGCGCCTGTATGGGCATTGATCGCGCAGCACGCGCGCACGCATGGTTGTCCGGGCGCGATTATGTCGGTCCTGAGGATATCCAGGCGGTCGCTTCGGACGTCCTGCGCCACCGTCTGGTGCTGAGTTTCGAGGCTGAGGCGGATGGCGTCAGCGCGAACTCTGTCATCGAACGTGTTCTGGATGGCGTCGGCGTGCCTTAGTGGGCCTGAGGGAGTATTGATGGCTCGGTTGGACCACCTTTATGAAGACGCGTCACCTGTCAGTGTCAGTCAGGCGGGACTGATCCGGCTCAACGGCCCGGCGCGCGCTATCGCCCTCGATGTACTGCGCGTGAATTCACTGCAAACCGGTGCTTACGTCTCCCACTTTCGTGGTCGTGGCATGGAATTCGATGAATCGCGTCCGTATCAGCCTGGCGACGATCCCCGGAGCATCGACTGGCGCGTAACTGCGCGCAGCACGACGGCATACACGAAGTTGTTTCGTGAAGAACGCGAGAGACCAGTGCTCGTTGTCGTTGACCTGCGCGCCAACATGCATTTCGCGACCCGGGGCTGTTTTAAGTCCGTCAATGCCAGCCGCGCCGCAGCGCTGCTGTCGTGGGCAGCACATCATCGTGGCGACCGTCTCGGCGGCCTGATCTTCGGTGACAACACGCATCGTGAGCTTAAGCCCCGGCTTGGTAGACAAGCCGCACTTCGCTATGTCCACGAACTTGTTGCTCACCCGGACTGGCAAACTCGCGAACGCGCGCCGGGCGTTGATGCCGAAGCGCCATTGACGCAGGCCATGTCGGCGTTGCGCCGCGTTGCACGTCCCGGGAGTCTGGTCGTGGTACTAAGCGATTTTCTCGGATTTTCGCGGGCGGCGCAGTCGTATCTATCCAGTGTTGCGCGGCACAATGATGTCTTGGCGGTATTCCTCAACGATCCGCTCGAAAAGCGACTGCCGCCGCCCGGTCGTTATCGACTCGTGGCGCATGACGATGAACTGGCGATTGACACATTCGCCAAGAGCGCGCGCAAAGACTACAGAGAAGCCTTCGAGATACGCAGCCAGGAGCTTGAGGCGTTCTGTCAACGCTATGGCGTGCACCTGATGCCGCTATCGACCGAGGATGACCCGGTCACCGCGTTGCAGACCGCGCTGGGACGGAGGGAGCACTAAGTGCGCCACCTGGGCAATATTCATGAAATCAGAGCCAACCAGATGATCCAAGGCAAGGCACAGTTCGAAGGAAATGGCTGGTCCTTTTCAAGGGCTGTAACGCCGCCTTGGATCATCTGGTTGGCTCCCTTCGGGCGAGCCGGGAAGCGGTTGTCCGCGGCGTTGCGCCTCTTGGCAAGGACCTGGCCATTACCGGCGAGACGCGCCTTGCGCCCAACCGCTTCCCAACTCGCTGAATGCACGAATATTGCTCAGGTGGCGCACTAATGAACCCCGAAGAGATTCCACTTCGCGACCTGCACTTGCCGGAGGCGATCAGCTGGTGGCCGCTGGCGCCGGGCTGGTGGGTGGTCATTGGATTCGCGGTGGTCTTGCTCGCGTATATGTTGCGACAGTATTTTCGCACGCGCGCGCGTGGAGCTGCACGGCGCCATGCGCTGCGAAAACTCAATGAGCTGACGGCAGAATTTGAACAGCACCACGATGCTGTGGCATTCAGCAGCAGTTTGTCAGAACTCCTGCGTCGCACGATGCTTGCTTACGCACCCCGGCAGGAGGTGGCTGGATTGACAGGTGATGAGTGGCTGGCCTGGCTCGATCGCGATCTCGACCAGGCCCGCTTTCAGAGTGCGACAGGTCGCAAATTGCTCGAGTTGCCGTACCGCCAGCATGACGATGAAGTATCCGCGATGGAACTCGTCGATGTCGTCTCGGCCGTGCGTCAGCGACTCGCTACCCCGGTTGGAGGGCGACGCTAATGTGGTCGCTTGCCTGGCCCTGGGTTCTTCTGGCGCTGCCATTGCCGTTTGTGGCGCGCAAACTGATGTCAGAATCGCCAAGTCTGCAGGATGCGGGTCTCAAGGTGCCCTCACTGTCGGTCTTCTCTGCCCTCTCTCAACGACCTGCTACTGAGCTATTACTAAACTGGCGATTCTGGGTGGCCGCTATTGCCTGGGTGCTGCTGGTCGTTTCTGCGGCCAGACCCGAGCGTATCGGTGACGAACTCGACGTTCCTGTTTCGGGCCGCAATCTGATGCTCGCTGTCGACCTGTCGGGCAGCATGGATCAAAAGGATTTTGAACTCGGCAACCGCCGTGTGGATCGGCTCACAGCCACTAAGGCGGTTGCGAGTGACTTCATCAGTCGCCGCGAGGGCGATCGAATTGGCCTGATTCTGTTCGGCGAGCGTGCTTATTTGCAGGTGCCGCTGACGCTCGATCGCGATACTGTCAAAGTGTTGTTGCTGGAGGCCTTTATTGGTCTCGCGGGCGAGAAAACGGCGATCGGAGATGCGATTACGCTCGCTGTAAAGAGGATTCACGATCAGGAGACCGACGGCGGCGAGCAGGTGCTCGTCTTGCTTACAGACGGTGCGAACACTGCGGGCGAGATCGATCCGCTCAAGGCAGCACAACTGGCGCAGCAGGTTGGGCTGCGTATCTACACGATCGGCATCGGCGCTGAGCAACTGGAGGTGTCCTCCCTGATTGGCGGCAGGCGCAACATCAACCCGTCGGCCGATCTGGATGAAGCAACGCTGACCGGAATCGCCGAATTGACCGGTGGCCGCTACTTCCGTGCCAAGGATACTGCGGGCTTGCAGGATATCTATCGACTCGTCGACGAACTCGAACCCGTGGACGAGCCTGAAGCAGGATTCCGCCCGGTGAAGTCTCTTTACTACTGGCCGCTCGGCGGCGCGATTGCGCTCGCCGCATTCCTTTGTATGGTCAGTCTGTTGCAAAACTTTGTGATGCGGCGGGTTGCCGGAGCACACGCTGATGCTGGCTGATTTCCACTTCTTGCGGCCGGACTGGCTCTGGGCTGTGCCGTTCGTGATCGCCAGCGTGATCTTGCTGGCACGCCGGCAACTGGGCCTCGGCAATTGGCAAAATGTCATCGATGCATCGCTTGCGCCGCACGTGTTGTCGCGTTCGGCCAATCGTCGTGCCGACAAGCGTTGGTGGCTGCTCGGCTTGGGCGGCGTAATAGCTGCGGTCGCGGTAGCGGGTCCCGCCTGGCAACGTGTCGAGCAACCCGTGTTCCGCTCCGATCAGGCGCTTGTCGTAGCGCTGGATTTGTCGCGATCGATGGATGCGCAAGACATCGCGCCAAGTCGCCTTATACGGGCACGCTTAAAAATTCTAGACTTGTTGGAGCGGCGAGGCAGTGGCCAGACCGCGCTCGTGGTCTACTCGGCAAATGCATTCACGGTTACGCCTCTGACAACGGACAACTACACGATTGCCGCGCTCGTCAACAGTCTGAGTACGGACATCATGCCCAGTCGTGGCAGTTATCCAATTGCGGCAATCAACAAGGGCAGGCAACTTCTCG
>Ga0255052_10002331_pt1 | contig 13796 bp, 10 predicted proteins | sample JV7_2_21_MG_FD_188632 | JGI IMG/M metagenome (GOLD analysis project Ga0255052, IMG submission 188632) | Seawater microbial communities from Jervis Inlet, British Columbia, Canada - JV7_2_21 | ecosystem: Environmental > Aquatic > Marine > Inlet | place: Canada: British Columbia | collected... | reverse complement strand
GTGCAGGGTATCGTTGCTCTCGTCCTGATCCTGGCGCTGGGTTTTCACCTCGCCGAGCCCGGCGTAGTCGGCTTGCTGGTCATCGTGCTCGCCACCGCATTCAACGGCATCACGGAGGAGTACCGCATCGGCCACGCCTTCGAAGAGGCGCTGCCGTTCACGGCGCTGCTGGTGGTGTTTTTCGCGATCGTCGCGGTCATCGATCACCAGGGATTGTTCACACCGGTCATCGACTGGGTACGCACCTACGACGGCAAGGAACAGGAGGCGTTGTTCTACGTTGCCAACGGCGTACTCTCGATGATCAGTGACAATGTCTTCGTGGCGACTGTGTATATCACCGAGATCGAGGAATTGTTCCTGGCCGGGGAAATTACGCGCGCCCAGTTCGACGCGCTGGCCATCGCCATCAACACTGGCACCAATATTCCGAGTGTCGCGACGCCGAACGGCCAGGCGGCATTCCTGTTCCTGCTGACGTCGGCGCTGGCGCCGTTGATTCGCTTGTCCTACGGACGCATGGTGATCATGGCGTTGCCGTACACGATTACAATGAGCATCACGGGCCTGCTGGCGCTCTGGTATTTAGGATAGTTTTGTAGGAGCGCGCCCGCAAATATGACCTTCGACCTCAACAAGCTTCACATCGGCATCGTCGGCCTCGGCTATGTCGGGCTGCCGCTCGCCGTCGAGTTCGGCAAGCACTATCCGACCGTGGGCTTCGATATCAAGGCGGCTCGCATCGCCGACCTCGAGCAGGGTAACGACGCGACGCTCGAGGTCGATGCAGAAGAGATCGCTGCGGCGAAGCACTTGAGCTACTCGAGTGATGCTTCCGCGTTAGCCAACTGCAACTTCTACATCGTCACGGTGCCCACGCCGATTAGTAAGAGCAAACGGCCATTATTGACGCCGCTGGAAGGCGCGAGCGAGACGATTGGCGGAGTTCTGACGAACGGCGATGTTGTCGTCTACGAGTCTACGGTCTACCCGGGGGCTACCGAGGAGTACTGTGTACCCATCCTCGAACAAAAATCCGGTCTGAAGCTGAACGAAGAGTTTTTCGTGGGCTACAGTCCCGAGCGCATAAATCCGGGGGACAAGAAACACAGGCTGACGACCATATTGAAAGTCACGTCGGGCTCGACACCGGCGGCCGCCGACTTCATTGACACGGTATATGCGGAGATCGTTGCTGCCGGGACGCACAAGACCTCGAGCATCAAGGTAGCCGAAGCCGCCAAAGTCATCGAGAATACGCAGCGTGACGTCAATATCGCGCTTATTAACGAACTCGCGATGATTTTCGAGCGTATCGACATCGACACTGAAGAGGTACTCGAAGCTGCCGGCACGAAGTGGAATTTCCTGCCATTCCGGCCTGGCCTCGTCGGCGGGCATTGCATCGGCGTCGATCCCTACTACCTGACGTACAAGGCGGAGCAGCTCGGATATCATCCGCAGATGATTCTCGCGGGCCGGCGCATCAACGACAACATGGGCCAGTACGTCGCGTCGCAGCTTATCAAGAACATGATCGCCGAAGATATCAGTCCGAAATCCGCTCGAGTGCTCGTGCTGGGGCTGGCGTTCAAGGAGAATTGCCCCGACGTGCGCAACACCAAGGTGATCGATATCGTCTCGGAGTTGAGCACCTATGGATCGAAAGTCGATGTTCACGATCCGTGGATCGACGCGGCAGAAGCCAACTCCGAATACGGCATCGAGTTGGTCATTGAGCCCGAGGCAGGGGCCTACGACGCCGTCGTCATTGCTGTCGCCCACGATCAGTTCAAGGCGCTCGGGGCGGAGGGCATACGTGCCTTTGGCAAGCCGTCGGCACTCGTCTACGATATCAAGTACGTGTTGCCGGCAGACGCAGTCGACGATCGGCTGTAGGGCAGGCAGGGAGTCACGATGAAGATTCTGATAACCGGCGCCGCTGGTTTCATCGGCTCGTTCACCGCGAAGCAGTTGCTGGAGCGCGGCGAAACAGTCGTCGGTCTCGACAACTTCAACGACTACTACGATGTCTCACTGAAAGAAGCGCGTGCGGGCCTGCTGGAGCCGTTCGACAATTTCAGCATGGCGCGCATCAGCCTCGAGGATCGCAGTCCGATGGAGGCGCTGTTCGAGCGCGAGAAGTTCGACAAGGTCGTGCATCTCGCAGCGCAGGCGGGCGTACGGTATTCGATCGAGAACCCGCATTCCTACATCGACAGCAATATCGTCGGTACGCTGCATATCCTCGAGGGCTGCCGCCATCATGAGGTCGAACACCTTGTCTATGCCTCGTCGAGCTCGGTCTACGGCGCCAACACCACAATGCCGTTCTCGATCCACCAGAATGTCGATCACCCGCTGGCGTTGTACGGGGCTACCAAGAAAGCCAACGAATTGATGGCGCACACCTATTCGAACCTGTATTCACTGCCGACGACGGGCCTCAGGTTCTTCACGGTGTACGGTCCCTGGGGCCGACCGGACATGGCGCTCTTCATGTTCACGAAGAACATCATCGAAGGGAAGCCGATCAACGTCTTCAACTACGGCAACCACCGTCGCGACTTCACCTACATCGACGACATCGTCGAAGGCGTGATTCGCACGATGGACAACACGGCGACACCGAACGAAGACTGGGACCCGGCGACGCCGGACCCCGGCACGAGCCGTGCGCCGTATCGCATCTACAACATCGGCAACCAGCAACCCGTGGAGCTGATGAGATACATCGAGATCATCGAGGAATGCGTCGGCAAGAAGGCCGAGAAGAACCTGTTGCCGTTACAGGACGGTGATGTGCCCGATACCTGGGCGGATACCACGAATCTGGCGGATGACGTCGGTTACCAGCCGGCAACGCCGATCGAAGAGGGCGTGAAGAACTTCGTCGACTGGTATCTCGAATATCACGGCATCGAGTTACAGCAAAGCGCCTGATCGTGGACTACACGCACCGCAAGCTTTCCGCACGCTACCCGACAGACCTGGGTGCGTGGAAAGCGCTGTCCACACATTACCGTGAGTCAATGCGCAGCAAGACGTTGCGCGAGCTATTTGCTCGAGACAAGAAGCGCGCTGAAAAATTCAGCCTCACGGCCGGTGACCTCTCGCTCGATTATTCCAAGACCCACGTTAACGCTACGACGAGAAAGCTACTCGTAAGGCTTGCGAAAGAAGCGCAAGTGCCTGCAGCGATCGAGGCCATGTTTACGGGCGAGAAGATCAATGTCACGGAGGACCGTTCCGTCCTGCACGCCGCATTGCGCGCAAAAATGTCGGACCAGGTCGCACTCGAGACGGACGGCGTCACCGAAGTTTGGGAAACCCTCAACGCGATTGAAGACTTTGTCGATCAGGTGCACGCGAAGAAGATTCGCGGCCACACGGGCAAACGCCTGACAAACATCGTAAACATTGGTATCGGTGGCTCGGACCTTGGCCCGGTCATGGTGAGCAAGGCGCTACGGCCGCACTGGAAAAGGAAGCTGCGCTTTCACAGCGTGTCGAACATCGATGGCACGCAGCTTGCTGATCTTGTCGGAAAACTCAATGCCGAAAAGACCTTGTTCGTCGTCTGCTCGAAGACGTTTACGACCATCGAGACGATGACGAATGCCAACGCTGCGCGGGAGTGGATCAGCGGCCGGCTCGGGGAGGCGGCCGTGCAAGATCATTTTGTTGCGGCGTCGACAAATCACGGAGCTATGGACGCGTTCGGTATCCGGCCAGAGTTTCGTTTCGGCTTCTGGGATTGGGTGGGCGGTCGTTACTCGATATGGTCCGCCGTCGGGCTTTCACTGGCGCTGGTCGTCGGCATGGACACGTTTCGGCGATTGCTGAATGGCGGCCGGGTCATTGACCTGCATTTCCGCAACTCCGCACTCAATGAGAACATGCCGGTGCTACTCGCATTGCTCGGTGTCTGGTACAACAATTTCTATGGTGCTGAGTCCCAGGCCATCCTCCCGTACGATAATCGACTCGAACGATTCCCGGCTTACCTGCAGCAACTGCAGATGGAATCGAGCGGCAAGCGTGTGCGCGTGGACGGCAAACCGGTCAAGTGCGACACGGGCATGGTCATCTGGGGTGAGGCTGGCAACAACGCGCAGCATTCTTTCTACCAGCTACTGCACCAGGGTACGCGGCTTGTCCCGGTCGATTTCCTGGCGCCCGTGAAATCCTCGGGCGCGAGCCAGGCACAACAGGACCTCGCGCTCGCACAATGTCTCGCCCAGTCCGAAGCCCTCATGGACGGCTTCAACGATGACAACCTCGAGCCGCATCGCGTGCATCCGGGCAATAACCCCTCGAACACGATCCTGTTCCCGGAACTGACGCCCGAAGCCTTAGGTCAGCTCATCGCGCTCTATGAGCATAAGGTGTTCGTCGAGGGCGTCGTTTGGGGCATCGACTCTTTCGACCAATGGGGCGTCGAACTCGGCAAGAAAGTCGCAACAAGTCTCACCGGCCCGGTCGCCACAGGCAAAGGCTATCAGGGTGATAACGCCTCGACGCGCGATCTCCTGAAGCGCATCAATAAGCTGCGATGATCGCAGCGTGTGCCTGCAATGTTCTGCTAGTTGATAACGACCGATTTGACCAATTCATTGGAGTAGTCGCTCTCGACTCTCGAATTGTTGAACGCTGTTGCTGCAACAAAATACGTACCGGGCCGCAGATCGTCGATCACGTAGGCTGACAGCCCGACATTGTTGATTTCGATTGTGCGATCGAAGCGACCCGATTTCATACCGTAGTAAATTCTGTAGCCGGCCAGGTCAGTGATGTATGAGCCGTCGGTGTTTTCCGCGGGCGCGAGCCATGCCAACGTTATTGCACCGAGCCCGTCCTGGCTGATCGCGATGGAAAAAGCCGGCAGCGATGAATCTGTGATGCCGTCGGTAACCGTGATTACAATGCCATCGTAGCTGGCGAAATCGGCGAACATCGGACTGCCGGAAAGCAAGCCTGTAGTCGGATCGAACTTTGCCCAGCGGGGCATGTTCTGAATAGTAAACGTCAAGGTGCCAGGCTCCCAACCCGATACCGAAGGGAGGAACTCATAGCGTTCGTTCACGATCGCGACACGCTGTGGTTCACCGCTGATTTGCGGCTGTCCCGGGGCGGTTTGCCCGGGTGCCAAGTCTCCCATGCCGATCGGCTCAATCTTTGTCAGGCAGCCGCTCAGGGCGGCGGCAGAGGTAACAAGTACCACGGCGATCCAGATCCATTGATTTTTCACTGCACAACAATCCGTCAGGGGGCCCGCCAGCGCGGACCGCGATATATGAAGTCACTCTGATTGCCGCCCTTACCCAAGTCGCGGGGGGAGGCACAAGGCCGGGAGTCACTCGCAGCAAAGATGCCGAGCGATCCTTCGGTTCATGACTGAACATAAAGCAAGTCTCGTGCCAGATTTGACTTGTCGTTGCGTAGCCCGGTACATATGGCGAATGTGGTTACGCCAGTGCCCACGGCGCCGGCCGGACTGTCGTCGCATGATGACACTTGGCGCGAATCCGGATTATGTAATGGTCGTAACCGTCTGCTGGGACTTGTTTTCTTTGTAGTCGCAGTAAAGCGACAGTCCGGGTCAAGAGTGTCAACAGGTCTGTTGGGAATGGGCCGAGTACAGATTGGGATTTGGTACGCTCGAGAAACTGACCTCTTAACGGCCACAGTAGAAGCGCTAAACCGCGAGCAGTGCGAGGTCAGAGCAAGTCTTCCCCATAACTCCAACGGTCGACGACGTCGCCAATCATTTCACGCAGCACTTCTTTTTGTGGCAAATAGGTTTCGCGAAGGAACTCCACGTCCTGAGGCGACATGGCGTACCTTCGCAGCCAGTCATTGTTGTCGAGGATGTTGGCGATCGGCCGCTTGTTAACGAATCGGCGCAACGGCCCGGCGTAATAGTTGGCAACGATCCGGGTCCAGTTCCAGCTCTTGTGAACCGTCTGATCCTGCTCGGGAGGAGTAAAGCTCGTGTCCAATCCAAGAAAGTCATACAGCTTTTCGAGACCACGGGCCGGGTCGCGTATGATGTCCTCCTCAAAGAGGAGAACGAGGATTCGTTCGCGCGGCACCGCACGTAGCCAGGCTCCGAGATGCGTGGCATAGTCGCCCATTTCCAGGAGCCTTAGGCGCGGATGATCGGCGGCCGTTCGTTTCAGGCCGGCTGCAACCGGCAACTTGCCCTTGCGCATCCAGTGGAAGTAGGCGGACATGGCACGACGGACCGGGTCTCTGAGTGAGACGACAATCTTCACATTCAGGAGCGTGCTTGCTACCAGTTCGGGCAAGGGCGGCAACGATGCATCGTATTCGAGCTTGTTAACGTCGTTGTAGAAAAAGGCCAGCCTGTCCGACAGATAGGTGGTTGATGCCTCACCGGTCACGTATTGACCGTCGATTCCCTGAAATTTGTCGTAGTACCAGTCGACACCCTTGTTATACAACTCAGAAGATCCAAAGAAATGCATCTCCTTCTCGGCCGGCAATAACGTGCCCGGATGTTCCTGCAGCATCTGCCAAAGCCATGTCGTACCGGCTTTTTGTGCACCGATTATCAGAAAGTCGGGTTTACGGACGGCCTGGATCATAGGCTGATAATAACAGTGGCATCGTGTCCGATCGCAGGCTCGGCGCACCGATGATCAGCGGGTTTCAATTGCGTCCACGATAACAAGTGATCCGCCCGAGGCGGGCGCACGCTCGCCGGTGACGTCAATCCGTATCTTGTGGGCTCCGTCAGTAAGCCCCGGAAACCTCGTCAAGGTTGGATTTACCGAGGTCTTCGCTGAGTACAGGTCGATTTTCCCGGCGAGTGCCCCGTCGATGTAGACAGCAGCGATGCCCTGACCGGGCGAACTGTAAGTGACGACCATGGCCTCTGTCCCTTGAAAACCGAGTTCGAGGTAGGCGCCTCGCTCGGCAGACGCAATTGCCGATGTGCCGCTGAAATGCTCGCCTCCTAACCTGGACCAGTTACCGTGAATGATCATCGCATCCGAAGTACTCTCGTAACGGGCCGGACGCGATATGACATGCCACGAGTTGCCGCGATCAGTCGATGCAAAAAACTCTTCTTCTGACATTGCATAGACGCTTGTATCTGAAAATCGAATACGTGTGAGTACCTGGTTCGCCTCAATGAGGTCGGACGCGATCGGTCCGAAGGTCTTTGCGGTGTCCTGACTCGCGTACAGGCCATGCCCTTTGATGCTGACCAACATGAATCCATCTCGCGCAAAATCCGGAGACAGCGCGATTGCCAGGATACTATCGCCCAGCCCGGATTGTCGTACGTTGATTTGGCGCCAAGTTTCGCCAGAGTCGTAGGATTCGAACAGGCCTGATGGTGTTCCCGCGAATACCCGGCCATCGCTGCCAACGTCGGGCGAGATCGCGATGGGCACGGGTGAGAGCGGATTCCGGGAGAGAATGTCGAGGATTTCCTCATCGGCTATTTGGGCCCAGCTGGCCCCGTCATCGACAGACCGTAGTATGCCTGTACCACGCACGGTCGCAAATACTGTGTGATCGAACGCCTGGTTTGGCGACGTCGCAAGTCGGGATACCCAACCGTCGAATGCATCGTGCACATTTAACCAAGTCGTGCCGTTGTCGGTTGAGCGAAACACGCCTTCATAGCGTGTGCCAAAGTAGATGTGCCCACCGTCGCCTTGCTGCGGCGAGAATGTAATCTGATGCGGAAAAGTGGCGCGGCAGCGGGATCGGTCGACGAAGAAGTATTTCACCCTGTCCCACGCGCGTTCAAAGCTTGAGCGTCTTTCCAGTTCGCCTTTGCAACCCAGCATGTTGCGTTGCCAGGCCGCGTCGCGATTCGTACGGCTATAAAGACTACGATTGGTCGTCGCCAGCAACAATGACTCACCCGGTGTGTTCGGCCGGAATGCCACGCTCCAGACATGGGTTTTACTCAGACCGAAATTCAGGCTGGACCACGTTGCTCCGGAGTCCTCGCTCGAATAAATGCCGGCATCGTAGGTGCTGATGGCGAGTCTGTCCCCGGCACCGTCACCCGCCGCAACGTCAAACGACGTGGGGTTCTTGGCGGGCAAGGATTCCAGTTCGAACCAGCCGGATCCGCCGTCGTCGGACCGGAACAAACCGTCAAAAGCCGAGACGAAGACCGTATCGCCACGAACTGCAATGTCCCTGAAATGCGAATGACCATACTCATTGGCCTGAACATCCTTCGTCAGCCCCTGGCTCGTAGCGTTCCATGTGTGACCGCCATCGTCGGATGCATACGCACCGCCATGCCAGGCCGTAACAATCAATTCAGGGGTTCTCTTGTTATTCGGCTTCACATCAGCCGCAGTCAGGCGCCCCGGCTCTCCTCCGATGCCACCCTCAGGAAGGGCGGATTGCTGGAACGTCCTGCCGTGATCTTCACTGGCATACGTTGCATCATCTGCGGCCACGAAAAGCAGATATTCGCTACGTGATCGCTGAATCGAGCGCAACAAATAGGGGGCCTTGTTCTTGAGGGCCACAACGCTTTGCCATTCCGAGGCGGTAACGCTGCGCTGCCTGGTCTCGCCATTCCCGAGCACCGCAAAAACCCGCGGTGCGTCCTTATCGGGCACGATCGCAACGCTCAATATTTCTTGATCGCTGTCGAGAATCGTCTCCCAGCTATCGCCGGTGTTTGTGCTCAGGTACAAACCGCCTTCGGTACCCAGTGCGAGAACCGTTCGATCGTCGGCGAAGTTCGGTGATATCACCAGCTGCGTAAGATTCCGGTTTTCCGGCTGAGCCGTCAATCGACGCCAGCTATTGCCGCGGTCGGTGGATTCAAAAACGCCGTCGCCCAATGTGGCGGCCAATGCGATGCCGTCACTCGCGAACGCAGGCGATATCGCTACCGAGGACATCAGTGAATTGTTGTCCAGACCCCGTTTCAGCCGCTTCCAGGTCAATCCGCCGTCTGTGGATCGCTGCAAGTGACCGAGCACGCCTATGAACAGCGTCGTATCGTCCTCGTACGCGGGTGACACCGCGAGGAATGCAATGCTATCGTGCGGACTGTGAGCAGCGGATTGCCCTGCCGATAACACCAGCGAAAGCACGGCGATCAGATTAGCGACCGCCTTGATCGCCTTGCTTAACTTGGTCATGTTGGTGTCACTCTTGAATGCATGCGCCAGAAACAGGTTCGCGGTGTGTTTATGGTATTTACGATCGGCCATTCCAGCATAGCCCTGATCGGCGTATCGATAGTAGGATCAATCAGGGTCTGACGCCAAGAGTTATGTCTCATTACGGAGCACGAATTCTGTCACAAAGTCGATTGCCGATTTTGATAGGTAGAGGAACATCAATCCCCTTACATAGTGTTTCTATTGCAGTGTTGCGTCAACGCACTGAAACGGCATACTCGTAGGCGTCCATTCAGAAAGAAAAAGTGAATTATGCGTATTGCCATCGTGGGTGCGGGTGCTATGGGCACCTTGCTCGGACATGGATTCTGTAGAGCAGGTCACGAAGTCTCACTCCTGGACCGGCCGCCCAGAGTTGCTCAGATACGATCTACCGGAACGCTGGTCGTTGTTGCGCCAGATGGGGCTGAGTCGGATGCCAGGCCGAATTTGGCTACGGTCGACTACTCGGAGGCGGGTGTACACGACGTTGTCGTTCTTGCGACCAAATCTCATGATTTGCCAGCAGTAGCCCCGGGGCTATCCGAACTGACGAACAGCTCGTCAACCATAGTTACCATTCAGAACGGAATTCCCTGGTGGTATCTGCACGGACTGCAATCCGCCACCGACTCTTCGCGAATCCCCTGCCTTGATCCGGACGGGCAGCTGGGAAGATTGATCGATTCGTCGCAGATCGTTGGCTGTGTTGCTTATCCGGCAGCGATGATGGAAGCGAATGGACGAGTTCGTCACGTTGAAGGTTATCGGTTTCCGATAGGTGAACTCGACGGATCAAACCGTGAACGGACCAAGCTGCTGGCCGGACTTTTCGAGGATGCAGGCTTCAAGAGCAGAATCATCGACGACATTCGCTCCGAGATTTGGTTAAAAGCCTGGGGCGCGATACCCATCAACTCAATCAGCGCGCTGACACGCGCAACCATGGTGGACATCTGTACGTTCGATGATACTCGCGAGTTGATCGAACAGATGATGCGCGAAGTCCAGGTGATCGCAGAGGCGTATGGTGCGAGGTTCAGGCACACCCTGCAAAGACGAATAGAGGGCGCCAAAGCGGTCGGCGCACATAAAACGTCGATGCTGCAAGACGTTGAGAGTGGACGCGCGCTGGAACTGGACGCCTTGATGCTGGCCGTGCTCCAGCTCGCGGATTTAGCGGGCAAAAAGGCGCCGACGGTCAGAAATATCTATGCTTGCACAGCCCTGTTGAACAAGGGTCTGCTCTCGAAGCAGGGGCAGGGCGGGGCAAACGCGAGTTGAAATTGTCAGATTGGAAGAAACGACGCCTCCGAATGTGGTTTCTGGCAGCTTTGTTGCGTGGGATGAAGTTGATTGGAATCAGGATTGACCTGCTCGTAATAGAGCATGAGAACGAAATATCTGTCGAAACTGCTCAGCCACCAGATAACTATGACTTTGGCTTCCTCACTGCGGTAAATGTCGAGGAGATAGTTCGGCTGGATCCTGAAATCGATCGAGAGAAACTGAAGGTGTGGTTTCGAGAAGGCAGGCTCTGTTACGGGGTGCGGGATAACTCGCGCTTGATTGCGAAGATGTGGTGTGATCTCAACGAGTTCTATCACCCGACACACCCTCAGAAGCTCGCCGCCGATGAAGTCTATCTATTTGCGGCCTATGTTGATCCCGACTATCGAGGTCAGGGTCTGGCACCTCTGATGCGCTGCGCGGGCTACGCGTCGTTGCGGGACATGGGTCGTAGTAAATTCTATAGCTACTCAAGATTTTTCAATACCGCGGCCAGGCGCTTCAAGGCGAAGCTGGGCGCGCGCGAAAAAGGACTAAGAATACACTTTCGATTTTTCGGAAGATGGTCCAGGAGTCTTACGCTTCGATGGAGCAATCAGACGGCTAATACAGATTGAGACCTGCTTCCGCGCCTATCGAGGCCAGAGCTTTGGAAATCGCCGACAAAAATGCCGCGTATAATTGCCGAACATCCAAAGAAAGAAGACGTATCTTGGTTCGTATTGTCGCTTGCATATCCTTATTCACGACATTGATTGCCGGTTGCACTGCCGAGGAAGCATCGGATCCTACGTCACCGGAGCAATGGCTCGCGGGTGATCACCATGTTCACAGTGAGTTCAGCACTGGTTGGAACCGTAAGGTGAATCCTCCTGTGCCAAAAATAGGCGGTCACGGCGCTTATCCGATTTCGAAGAATGCGCGAATGGCGAAGCGTCACGGTCTTTCGTGGATGGTGACCACGGATCACGGTGGTCAATACCACGCGAAGATCAACCTGGAGCAAGCGTATCCGAGTGTTGTGGAGTCGAGACGCGTCGTGCCCGAACTCATCCAGTTTTACGGACTTGAATTGAATGCTCCTGGCGCCGATCACGCCGGCATTATTGTGCCGCATACTGATGATGAGGCAGATCGTATCTATCAACTGGAGTCTCAGTTCGACAAGTTGGATGCCGACCCGAACGATCCGGGCGCCGATACGATCGAGCGCATGGTCGAGGCGCTGGTCATCATGCGGGAATATTCGCCGCCGCCGGTCGTGATTGCCAACCACCCGTCTCGATTTGCGACGGAAGGAGAAATGTACGGCAGGACTGAACCTTCGGATATCAGAGCATGGAATAATGCCGCGCCGGAAGTAGCTGTGGGGATGGCCGGAGCGCCCGGGCGTCAAGCTGCATCAATCAACCCTGATGGCTCCGCGAGAACTGATCGAGTCCGGGGTAATTACCGCGGACAGCCTACATACGGGGGCTTCGATCGAATGACCGCCGAGGTCGGTGGTTTTTGGGACTCTTTGCTCAGTGAGGGTCGACGTTGGTGGATTACCGCGAATTCGGATTCCCATCGTCATTGGTCTGAGGGCGGTATGGATTTCTGGCCGGGCGAATATTCCAAGACCCATGTATATGCTGATCACGATTACAGCGCGATACTGGAGGCGCTCCGGGGTGGGCGGGTATTCGTAACGACAGGTGACCTGGTGTCCGAGTTGTACGTTACCGTATCAACAGAAGACGGCGATGCAACTAGTATCGGTGGCACTTTATCGGTACGTGCCGGCGAGGTCGTTACGATTGTCATTCGTGTGAGAGATCCCGAGCGCGTTAATGCTCACGGCGATTCCCCAACGGTTAGTCGGGTCGATTTGATAAGAGGATACTCTTTCGAAGGACCGTCAGAAGTCGAACGCAACGTGAATTCAACTACCAGCGTCATCCGCCGATTTGATGCCGATCAATGGTCTCGGAACGGCGAATTTCTGAGTATGACGATACGGTTGCAAGAGACCAATCGTGATTTCTACGTTCGCGTTCGGGGAACCAGCACGGACCAACTGGAACCCGATCCAGATTTGCCCGGCGAGGACCCCTGGGATGATTTGTGGTTCTACTCGAACCCGATCGCCGTGCAGGTTGAATGAATTCGGGGCACCGTGACATTCTATTCTGGTCCGGTGAATTGAATCAGACGGTGCCGTGCCGGATACTGGGCAGGTTCCGATCTTCGGACGTTGCGCATGAACATTTGGGACCCGTTCCACCCGATCGCCTATTTCCTCCACGCCGCTCTGGGCTTTGCAGGAATTCTCGGTGCAATCGCGGCGCTAGGCGTCGTGAAGGGCTCAGGCGCTCATATTTGGGCTGGCAGGGTCTTTGCTTTGGCTGCCGCGGTCGCTGCAGGAACCGCTATTTCTTTCAGTTTCAGGAGCTTCGCACCGATGGCGCTCGCGAGTGCCGGCGATCGTGTTGTTATTTGATGGCCGATATAAGAGGACATCGGTGACGATTGAGAGTGGCTAGATCTGGCCGGCGGTAGCTGGCCCCGCCCGTATCAGCCAACCGCGCCACGACCCGCGATAATTGCTAACATCACTGGTCAATTTTTCCGGCCGACTCGTGCATGCCAGCAATAAGACCAATCCGGCAGATAATTCTCGTCCTCCTGGCGTTGGTCACGGTATCAGCACAGGCTGACCCGTTGGCGAGACCGGGCGATCTGCAGTTGCGCCACGATATCAAGTTGTTGGTGGACGAGGGCGTGATCAATTTGCCGGTCGCAGCATGGCCGATTCCCTGGGGCGATATCCATGATCAATTGAGCCAGCCTGCCGAGATTCCGAAATCGGCGGCGGCCGTCTCTGCAATGCAACGGCTTCGGCAACGTGCGCGTTGGGAGCTTGGCTCTGGTGAGTTTTCCCTCACGGCCTGGGCAAGCGTGGCGGAGGAGCCCCGCGTAATCCGCAGCTTCGAGGACACGCCGCGTGCAGATGCGGATGCCGGTCTGGCGTTCTCATGGACCGGCGGGCGCTACACGGTCAACCTGTCAGCCGCTTATGCGCACAACCCGATTGATGGGGAGGAATTTAGGCCCGACGACACCTACCTCGGCGTTGTACTGGGTAACTGGATGGTGACCGCCGGCTGGCAACAACGGTGGTGGGGGCCCGGCAATGACGGCAGCCTCCTGCTATCGACCAACGCGCGGCCCAGACCGGGCGTGAGTCTGCAGCGTAACCTGAGCACGCCGTTCCAGACCAAATGGCTGAGTTGGCTGGGACCGTGGTCCATGACGACGTTCATGGAGCAACTCGACGATGAACGCGTG
>Ga0255052_10002329_pt1 | contig 13800 bp, 10 predicted proteins | sample JV7_2_21_MG_FD_188632 | JGI IMG/M metagenome (GOLD analysis project Ga0255052, IMG submission 188632) | Seawater microbial communities from Jervis Inlet, British Columbia, Canada - JV7_2_21 | ecosystem: Environmental > Aquatic > Marine > Inlet | place: Canada: British Columbia | collected... | reverse complement strand
GACGTTTTCGAAAATTTCTTCTACCAGTTGCGGAGCGAGCCCCATCGATGGTTCATCGAGCAGAATCATTTTCGGGCGTGACATCAGCGCGCGTCCGATGGCGATCATTTGTTGTTCGCCACCAGAAGTGTAACCCGCTTGCGCCCGGCGGCGATTTTTGAGGCGCGGAAAATAACTGTATACCAGTTCGAGATCACGCTGGATCGCGCCACTGCCATCACGACGCGTGTAGGCACCGGTGAGCAAATTCTCCTCGACCGTGAGGTGTTCGAAACAATGGCGTCCTTCCATGACCTGGATAACGCCCTGTTGTACCAGTTGGGCCGGGGTGAGCGCATCGATTCGCTTACCCTGAAACTCGATACTGCCCTTGGTGATATCGCCGCGCTCGGCGCGCAGCAAGTTGGAAACCGCTTTCAGCGTGGTGGTTTTACCCGCGCCGTTGGCGCCGAGCAGGGCGACGATGCCCTGCTCGGGAACCTCGAGCGAGACCCCTTTCAAAACCAGGATGACATGATCATAAATGACCTCGATGTTGTTCACCGACAACATCGTTTTAGTGCTGGTGACTGCGGCAGCCTCGCTCACGGCTTTTTCCCTATCACTGTTAACTAGGCTGCTTAGTTACAAATACGTGGAACCACATTGTTTTCCTTGGCGTACTGGGCTGAATCTTCGGCAACCAACGGGCCGGTGATGTCGCGAAGTGGCTCGTAAAATTCGGTAACAAGAATCCATTGTTTTTTCTTAGCATCCCATTGCTGCAATGCGACCTGTCCAGGTCCCTCGTGGTTTTCGCAGCTGATCTTGACCGGAATAGTAAATCCAGGCAGTCCCAGTTCAGTCAGCCTTGCCTCGTCAACGTCGAGTGCTTCGAAGCCATCACGCACGTGTACACCTTTGACTTTATTGGTGCCGTGAATTTCCATCGCCTTGCGAATCGCCTCGGAAGTCCACATCGCTGCGACCAGGCCACGATTGTAGAGTACCTCTCCTACTCGATCGAGCTCGCCCAGGCCCTTACCTTTGTCGTAAAGATACTTTTTGATGTCCCTGTGTGCAGGGAAATTAGCACCAGGCTTGTGGAAAGCACCTGACAAATATCCGTCTGCGGCATCGCCAGCGGGCAGCACGTCGTTTTCAGAGCCAGACCACCAGACGCCAATGAAGTGGTCCATTGGGTAACGAATCGACGCGGCTTCCTTGATCGCGACCTGATTCATGACGCCCCAGCCCCACATCATGACCCAGTCGGGACGCTCCTTGCGGATTCGCAGCCAGGTTGACTTTTGCTCCTGTCCGGGATGATCGACTGGTAGCGCCAGGAATTCAAAACCGAATTTCTCGGCTGCGCTTTCCAAAGTACGAATCGGTTCCTTGCCGTAAGCCGAGTTATGATAAACAAGCGCAATCTTTTTACCCTTCAACTTGTCCATGCCGCCTTCTTGATCACCGATGTACTGGACAAAAACAGTTGCCTGGCTCCAGTAAGTGGCCGGGAAGTTGAATACCCATGGGAATATTTTGCCGTTAGAAGCCGAGGTACGACCGTATCCCATCGAGAATACGGGAATTTTATCGACACTGGCCTTTGGGATTATCTGGTAAGTGATACCGGTAGACAGCGGTTGAATCACCAATGCGCCTGAATCACCGATGCCCTTGGTACTTTCATAACACTCGACGCCGCGCTTGGTATTGTACGCGGTTTCACAGGGCGCTAGATTAATTTTGGTGCCGTTGATGCCGCCGTCACGCTCATTGAGCATGTTAAGGTAATCACCATAGCCGTTCGCGAATGGAATCCCGTTTGGCGCATAGGGGCCGGTACGATAATCAAATGACGGGAGTGTCAGCTCGTACGCGCCGGCAACTCCGCATAAAAGTGGTACCGCCAACAGGGCTGCCACTATGGTTTTAGTTAAACTTCTGGTTTTCATTACTTCCTCCGGTTTTTATGTTGAATCAACATTTTAATGAAAGCGGGTGCAAACATTCCACTGGTTTGATGTATCAGCTAGTGTGGAAATGGCCACAGGCGCATTTTTTCCTTGGCGATCCGCCACAGACGTGCCAGCCCGTGCGGTTCGACAATCAGAAATCCAATAATCAGCACGCCGACGGTGATGATTTCAATATGGGCGGCAAGTGCGGCATCGGTGCCCAATCCGTCGACCATAATATTCTTCAATAAAATCGGCATCATAATCAGGAATGCGGCGCCCAGGAACGATCCAAGTACCGAGCCTAATCCCCCGATGATAATCATGAACAGCACCAGGAACGACTGGTTGATGTCAAAGGCTTCGGTGGGTTCGGCCGATCCGAGCCAGACCGCGAAGTACAGGGCTCCCGCCATACCGATATAAAATGATGACACCGCGAATGCAGATAGCTTCGCGATTAGCGGGCGTACGCCGATCAGTTCCGCTGCGATGTCCATGTCTCGAATTGCCATCCAGTTGCGCCCGATGCGGCCGCGCGCGATATTCTTCGCAAACAGTGCAAACACGGCAACGAATCCAGCCACCAGGTAGTACTTGGCAACCGGGTCTGCTGATGGACCGGTCACGATAACGCCGAACAGCGTCATCGGGGGCGAGGTAATCATTCCGGTCGCGTTATAGTTGAAAAACCATCCAACCTTGTTAAACAGCCAGATCAGGAAGAACTGCGCGGCCAGCGTCGCGACCGCGAGGTAAAATCCCTTAATACGGAGCGAGGGCAGGCCAAACAGGGTGCCAACCGCGGCCGTTATCAGGCCCGAAAGAATCACCAGCGGGATGAATCCAAGCTCGGGAACGACGGTCATCAGTTTGAAAACTGCAAATGCGCCAACCGCCATGAAGCCCCCGGTGCCGAGTGACAACTGGCCACAATATCCCGTCAGAATATTCAGACCCAATGCCGCCAACGCATAGATCAGGAAGGGTAGCAGGATTGCATTCAACCAGTACTGATTCAGCAGGAAGGGAACAACCGCAAAGGTGACAAACAGCACAGCGAAGATGACGTAACGATCCTGGGCGATCGGGAACAGCGCCTGGTCGTCCTGGTAGTTCGCCTTGAACTGTCCGGTTTCTCGATAAATCATTTTTACACCCGCTCGATGATGCGCTCGCCAAACAATCCCTGGGGCCGAAACAGCAGGAAGGCGAGCGCCAGCATGTAGGCAAACCAGTTTTCGATCGCGCCGCCGACGATCGGTCCCAGGTACACTTCCGCCACTTTTTCGCCAACCCCGATAATCATACCGCCGATAATAGCACCTGGCACCGAGGTAAATCCGCCAAGAATCAGAACCGGAAGGGCTTTGAGCGCAATCAACGAGAGCGAAAACTGCACGCCGGATTTGGAACCCCACATGATGCCGGCGACGAGCGCGACGATTCCCGCGACTGACCAGACGATGACCCAGATGGTATTCAGAGAAATTCCGACCGAAAGTGCGGCCTGGTGATCGTCGGCAACTGCGCGCAGTGCCCGTCCGATGCGTGTTTTCTGGAAAAATATCGCCAGGAAAGTCACCATGACTGCGGCGGTCGCGGCAGCGAAAATTTCCAGCTTTTCGATGTAAATATCAAAGGTATCCAGCATCCAGTCAGAGGCACCCTGCGGGATGCCAATGTCGAGCATCTTGACATCAGAGCCCCACAAGATATCACCCATGCCTTCGAGTACGTAGGCGAGACCGATCGTTGCCATGAACAGGATAATCGGCTCCTGGTTAACCAGCGGGCGCAGCATGAATCGCTCGATGGCCCAGGCAAGCGCGATCATGACGACGATGGTGCCGATGATCGCGAGCCATATCGGCATCCCAAACTTTTCCATCAGACCGACCAGGGTCAGCGCGGCAAACAAGGCCATGACGCCCTGGGCAAAATTGAATATCCCGGAAGCTTTGAATATCAGTACGAAACCGAGAGCCACCAGCGAGTACATGACCCCGGCCATCAGGCCGCTGAGCACAACTTCGATAAAAAATATCATCAGTTGCTAAGCCTGTTCATGTGGAATCCCCAGGTAGGCGTCGATGACATCCTGGTTGTTGCGGACTTTGTCAGGCAGGCCATCGGCCAGCTGCTTGCCGTAATCGAGTACCAGCACCCGGTCGGATAAGTCCATGACAACGCTCATGTCGTGTTCGATCAACGCGATGGTGGTACCAAACTCGGCATTGACGTCGAGGACGAATCGGCACATGTCCTCCTTTTCCTCGCTATTCATGCCGGCCATGGGTTCGTCGAGCAACAGCAGCTCGGGTTCGGCCGCGAGTGCTCGTCCCAGCTCGACCCGCTTTTGCAACCCGTAAGGCAATTTGCCGACTGGCTTTTTGCGGATCGCCTGGATATCGAGAAAATCGATGATTTTTTCTGCCGCTTCGCGGTTTTCGAGTTCCTCGGCGCGCGCTGGACCGATATGCAGCGCCTGCCAGAACAGGTTGGTTTTCATCTTCAGGTTGCGTCCGGTCATGATGTTGTCGAGCGTGCTCATGCCCTTGAACAGCGCGATGTTCTGAAAGGTTCGGGCTATGCCGTGGCTCGCGGCAACGTGCGGTGCCATTTGCTTGCGGGTTTCCCCCTTGAACGTAATCGAACCTTCCTGGGGATGATAAAAGCCGTTGATGACATTGAGCATCGAGCTTTTGCCGGCACCGTTGGGGCCGATAATCGAGCGAATCTCACCTTGCTTGATATCAAAGCTGATGTCGTCCAGCACTTTCATAATCCCGAAGGAGAGGCTGATATTCTCGACCTTGAGGATTTCGCCACCGATGCTGTGTTCATTCATGCAGCGGCGTCCCGGGTCATGCTGTTAACCGGATATATTGCGGCGTCCCATATCTTGATATCGGCTTCGAGCATACCGGTGCGCCCATCTTCGAAAGTCACCTGGGTTTCGACGTGACATTGACTACGATCCGAATAAAGCGCGTCGACGAGGATTTCATAGCGATCACCGACGAAGTTGCGGCGCACCTTGCGAGTGCGGGTCAGTTCACCGTCGTCGGCGTCGAGTTCTTTGTGTAGAATCAGGAAGCGCCGGATTTGCGAATTACCGAGGCGGCTATCCTGTGACAGGTCCTGGTTAACCTTGTCGATACAATCCTTGATCAACTGGTAGACCTCGTCCTGCCCGGCAAGGTCGATGTACCCTGAGTAGGCCATATTGCGACGTTCGGCCCAGTTGCCGACCGCGTCGAGATCGATATTGATGAACGCGGTGCTGAAGTCGCGCTCGTTCCCGTAAACCACGGCTTCCTTGACGAAGGAAAAGAACTTGAGCTTGTTTTCGATGTACTTGGGAGCAAACAGGGTACCGTCGTTGAGTTTGCCGACATCCTTGGCGCGGTCGATGATTTTCAAATGGCCGTTGTTGTCATCGAAGTATCCGGCATCGCCGGTATGCACCCAACCATCCTCGGTCTTGGTGCTGGCGGTAGATTCCGGGTTTTTGTAGTAAGACTGGAACACGCCCGGGCTGCGATACATGATTTCGCCGTTGTCATCGATCTTGATCTCGACATCGATCGCGGGCGTGCCGACGGTGTCGGCAAACACTTCTCCGTCGGGTTGCACGCAGATGAAAACCATGCATTCGGTCTGGCCATAGAGTTGCTTGATGTTGATACCCAGCGAGCGATAAAAATCGAAAATCTCGGGGCCGATGGCCTCGCCGGCGGTGTAGGCGAGGCGGGTGCGGCGCAGGCCCAGTACATCTTTAAGCGGGCCGTATACCAGTATATTGCCTAGCTTATAGAGTAATGAATCCTTCAGCGATACCGGTTCACGGTTCAGGATTTTGACCCCGACCTTGCGTGCATGCTCCATGAAGTAGCTAAAGATATAGCGTTTTATTTTGGCGGCGTCTTCCATGCGAATCATCACCTGGGTCAGCATATTTTCGTAGACGCGTGGTGGCGCAAAATAATAGGTGGGTCCAATTTCGCGCAGGTCGCTGGCGATCGTGGTCGCGTCTTCCGGGCAACTGACGCAAAACCCGGCGACATAGGATTGTGCATAGGAAAACAGGTTGTCTCCGACCCAGGCCATCGGCAGGTAGGCGAGCACTTCTTCCTTTGACGTCAGGCCTTCGCGAATAATGCCGTTGCGCGCGGTGATGATAACGTTGTCATTGCTCAGCATGACACCCTTCGGGTGGCCCGTGGTGCCGGAGGTATACAGCATGATCGAGATTTCGTTACCGCTGCCCGCGGCAACTTCCTGCTCATAGAAGTCGGGGTGGTCGTGGTCGAACTCGGCGCCGGCCTGCTGGATTTTTTCGTAGTCGTGCAGGAAATCCTGCTCGTAATGGCGCAAACCGCGCGTGTCGTCGAATATGATGTGCTCGAGCGTGGGACAGCGGTCGCGTATCTCGAGCATCTTGTCGACCTGTTCCTGGTCTTCCACCAGTGCGAACTTGACGTCGGCGTTATCCAGCACGTAAGCCATTTCATCGGCAACCGCGTCCTGGTATAGCGGTACCGGGACAGCTCCCAGCGCTTGGGCCGCGGTCATACTCCAGTACAGGCGTGGGCGGTTGTCGCCGATGATCGCGAGCTTTTCACCGCGTTTTAATCCCAGGTCGGCCAGCCCGCAGGCGAGGGCGCGAATTTCGATTGCCGCGTCAGCCCAGCTCCACGATTGCCAGATTCCGAGGGCTTTCTCGCGATTTGCATCCTCGCCAGGACGCAGCTTTACATGGCTTTGCAATAGCTTTGGAAAGGTGTCGAGAGTCGTTTCTTGGTACTTTTGGTCCATATAACTCAATAATTTTTATTTTGGATCTGTGTCTGCTCGCAAATCATCGGTTAAATGCCGGTGAATGTCGAATGCGAAAGCCCAATTACAACGTTAAATAATTAATCTGTAAAATATATTTGCTGAAGTCTGCAAAATGCGCTGCCCGAAACGAATTCGGATTTGAGCGTCACCGCACTGGAGTGGCACCGAGGTATCGGAATCTTACAAAACGCCACCATTTCAAGATCCCCGCTTGCGCGGGGATGACAGTAGTTAGTCCTGGTAATTATAAAAACCACGTCCGCTTTTGCGACCGAGGTACCCGGCATCGACCATTTGTTGCCATATCGGGCAGGGGCGGTACTTGGAATCACCAAAGCCCTCATGCAGCACCTTGATCACCGACAGGCAGGTATCGAGCCCGATCAGATCGGCCAGCATTAACGGACCCATCGGATGCGACATACCCAGTTTCATGATTTCATCGATGCCCTCAGCGCTGGCAAGCCCTTCATAGTAAACATAGGCAGCTTCGTTCAGCATCGGTATCAGGATGCGATTGGCGATGAAGCCGGGGCTGTCCTTGGCCTCGATCGGGATCTTGCCGATGAATTCGCTGAGCTCGTGTACAGCCTGGTAAGTCTCATCGGTGGTTTGCAGAGCGCGTATAACTTCGACCAGCGCCATCATCGGCACCGGGTTCATAAAATGCATGCCGATCACCTGGCCAGCGCGCTGCGTCGCGCCGGCAATGCGCGTCAGTGAAATCGATGATGTGTTGCTCGCGAGGATGGCGTCGGCTTTACAGATCGTGTCAAGTTGTTCGAAGATACCGAGCTTGAGCGCTTCGTTTTCGGTGGCGGCTTCGATCGCAATGTCGACCTCGGCGAGTGCGTCGAGAGAAGTCGTGGTGCTAATGTTGGCGAGTGCAGATTGTTTGTCATCAGCGCTGATTTTTTCCTTCTTGATCAGGCGATCGAGGCTGGTTGATATCGTTTCGAGGCCGCGTTCGAGCTGCGCTTCACCAATATCCTGCATCGTTACCTTGAGACCCGCCGCGGCGCAAACCTGCGCGATGCCGTTACCCATGGTTCCAGCGCCAATGACGCCAACTATTTTAATATTCATATTTTTCTCAACTGTGCTGTGAATATCGTCTACGCGAATTTATTGGCATTCAAATCATAAGACCGTCGCAAACGCAGGCATCTTAACACTGTGCGTACCCTCGGGGACAGACCACGATTTTTCGCCGAGCTCTTCGATACCAGCGCATCAATTTACCGAAAAATGTGCTCTGTCCCCTTCGAAGGTAAGAGTTTGCAACGCTTTCATTAAAAAAGAACTGCAACACGGGGAACGATTCTGCAATGGGCTCAAAGTTAGAGATAGTGTCTGATCCGCGCTTCGAGGGGGACAGAGCTGAAGGTCTGTCCCCGAGGGTTCGGTCCGGGATGACAGCCGCTTCGGGCGACTGTCACATGTTTCTTCGGTATTGCCCGCCGACTTCGAACAGCGCGTTGGTGATTTCGCCGAGAGAACAATGGCGTACCGCGTTGACGAGCTCGGCAAAGATATTTTCATTGTTGATTGCGGCCTGTCGCACGCGCTCAAGCGCATCGGCGCTGGTATAGGCGTGGGTCTTCTGAAACTCGCGTAAGCGCTTGATCTGGCTCTTCTTTTCTTCATCGCTGGAGCGTGCCAGTTCGATTTCGTAGTCCTGGGGCCCGCTCGGGTTAAGAAAGGTGTTGACCCCGATAATCGGCAGCGAACCATCGTGCTTGCGATGCTCGTAAAGCATCGACTCGTCCTGGATCCTGCCACGCTGGTATCCAGTTTCCATCGCCCCCAGTACGCCGCCGCGTTCGGAGATACGTTCGAATTCCTGCAGCACGGCTTCCTCGACCAGGTCGGTGAGTTGTTCGATGATGAAGGATCCCTGGTTGGGATTCTGATTTTTCGCAAGCCCCCACTCGTTGTTGATAATCAGCTGTATTGCAAGCGCACGGCGCACCGAATCGCCGGTCGGCGTCGTGATCGCTTCATCGAAAGCATTGGTGTGCAGGCTGTTGCAATTGTCGTATACCGCGATCAGCGCCTGCAGGGTAGTACGGATATCGTTGAAGTCCATCTCCTGTGCATGCAGCGATCGGCCAGAGGTCTGAATGTGATACTTGAGCTTCTGACTGCGTTCGTTGGCGCCGTACTTGTTTTTCATCGCGGTCGCCCAGATGCGTCGCGCGACACGGCCCATGACCGTGTACTCGGGATCCATGCCATTGCTGAAGAAAAAAGACAGGTTCGGGGCAAAATCGTCGATCTGCATCCCGCGTGCGAGGTAGGTTTCAACGAAGGTAAAGCCATTCGCGAGCGTAAACGCGAGTTGCGAGATCGGATTGGCGCCTGCCTCGGCGATGTGATAGCCCGAAATGGAAACCGAGTAGAAATTACGAATCCGGTAATCGATAAAGTATTGCTGGATATCGCCCATCATCTTGAGCGCAAACTCGGTCGAGAAGATACAGGTATTCTGTCCCTGGTCCTCTTTCAGGATATCGGCCTGCACCGTGCCGCGGATGTTTTCCAGCGCCCAGTTGCTGACCTTGTCGATTTCCTGATCGGTTGGCTGGCGCTTGTTCTGTTGCGAAAATTTTTGCAGCTGCTGGTCCATCGCCGTATTCAGATACATCGCCAGGATAATCGGGGCGGGGCCATTGATCGTCATCGAGACCGACGTCGACGGGCTACATAAATCGAAACCGTCATAAAGCGCTTTCATATCTTCCAGCGTCGCAATCGACACGCCGGAATTGCCAACTTTCCCATAAATGTCGGGACGTTCATCCGGGTCGCAGCCGTAAAGGGTTACCGAGTCGAACGCGGTCGAAAGACGTTTGGCCTCGGAATGCTCGGAGAGCTTCTTGAAACGACGGTTGGTTCGAAACGCATCGCCTTCGCCGGCAAACATCCGCGTCGGATCCTCGCTTTCGCGTTTGAAAGCGAAAACGCCCGCGGTAAACGGGAAACTGCCCGGCAGATTTTCCAGCAATAACCATTTCAGCAGTTCGCCATGGTCCTCGAAGGCTGGCAGCGAGACCTTGGGAATGTTCGATCCGGAAAGTGTTTCGTATTTAAGATCGGTGCGTATTTCGCGATCGCGAATTTTTACGACGTACTCGTCACCGGAATAACTCTGGCGGACTTCGGGCCATTGATCGAGTAAGTTACGCGTGTTGCTGTCCAGTGCGGCTTCGCGTTTTGCAATCAAGGTATCAAGTTCGGTTGTGTCTGATCCTTGCTTGCTCTCGATAAGCATGCGCCGGGTTTCGCCGAGCTGCTGTCGTTCGCGCGCTAGCGCAACCTGTTGCCTGGAGTGGTCGTGATAGTCGCGCACGGTCGTGGCGATCTCGGCGAGATAGCGTACCCGTTCAGAGGGCACGATGACGGTGCGCCCTGTTGATTTGCGGGTTTCGAACCGGGGTAGATGGGACGGGCCAGGTTCAAGCCCCAGTTCACCCAGTTTGTCCATGACTTCCTGGTAAAGCGCGGTGGTGCCGTCGTCGTTGAAGCGTGACGCGATGGTCCCAAAAACAGGCATGGTTTCAATACCCTGTGAAAAAGCCTCGCGGTTACGCTGCACCTGCTTGCAGACGTCGCGGTAGGCATCCTCGGCACCCTTGCGGTCAAACTTGTTGATCGCAACGATATCGGCGAAGTCGAGCATGTCGATTTTTTCAAGCTGACTCTGTGCGCCAAATTCGGGCGTCATTACGTAGAGTGATATGTCGACCAGCGGCACGATGGCGGCATCTCCCTGGCCGATACCCGGGGTTTCAACGATGATGAAATCGAACTCGCAAAGTTTGCAGGCGGCGATCACGTCGCCGATGACCGCCGGGATTTCACCGACCGAATCGCGAGTCGCAATCGAACGCATGTAGATATTGGGGTGATCGATCGCATTCATGCGGATCCGATCGCCGAGCAGTGAGCCCCCGGTTTTGCGCCGTGTCGGGTCGACCGCGATGACCGCAATCCTGAGCTTATCGCCGTGATCGAGGCGGAAGCGGCGAATAATTTCGTCCGTCAGTGAGGATTTGCCCGAGCCACCGGTGCCGGTAATGCCCAGTACCGGGGTGCGGCGTTCGACAGCACCTTGAGTGATCTGGGCGCGCAGTTCTTTGCTGACGCTATCGTTTTCAAGCGCCGTTATCAGGCTCGCTAGCGCTGCTGTATCGTGCCCGGATAAAGGCTCGAGCGAGGTCGGTGCCTGCTGGCCCGGATCGTACTGGCAGTGCTCCAGCATGTCGGTAATCAAACCCTGCAGGCCCATGGTTTGGCCATCCTCGGGCGAATAAATACGGGTCACGCCATAGGCTTCGAGTTCGCGAATTTCGGCCGGTATGATGACACCACCGCCACCGGCGAAAACCCGGATATCCGGGCGCCCCTTGTGTTTGAGCATGTCGACCATGTACTTCAGATACTCGACATGTCCCCCCTGGTAAGAGCTCAACGCAATCGCATGGGCATCTTCCTGGACCGCGGCATCGACGATTTCCGCGACCGAGCGGTTATGGCCGAGATGAATCACTTCGGCGCCCGACGACTGCAGGATGCGGCGCATGATATTGATGGCGGCATCGTGCCCATCGAACAGGCTCGCAGCGGTCACGAAGCGTACCTTAAGCGGTTTGCTCGAACTCGATGGGATTGTGATTACCTTTTCCGGTGCGGAACTCATAGCCAGGGCCTCAACGGCATAATTTTGGTTGCATTGTGCGGCGTATTAAACTACCTTACGTTTACGTTAACGTCAACTACTGAATATTAGACCAGTCAACCGCTATTTGCACATCTTTTACCCGTATCGATATGAGTAGTCAATTTGAGCCCAGAGATCCCGATTTCAAAACCCGGGTAAAACAGAGTTTCAGCGAGCAGAAAGTGATGCAGACGATAAACGCATCACTGGCCGCGGTCGAAGCGGGGCGTGTTGAAATCGAAATCCCGTATCAGCTCGAGTTAACCCAGCAGGATGGATTTATCCACGCCGGCATCTCGTCCACGATCATGGACAGCGCCTGCGGCTACGCGGCTTTTACGTTGATGCCTGCCGAGGCGCGGGTGTTGACGATTGAATTCAAAATCAATCTGCTGGCACCAGCCGCGGGTGATCATTTTCGCGCGGTCGGCCAGGTGCGCAAACCGGGACGGAGCTTGTTCGTCGCCGAAGCCGAGCTTTTTGCCCGCAGTGATGGAACCGACAAACTCATCGCTACGATGACCGGCACCCTGATGGCGGTGCTTCCGCAATGAGATCTGCATGAATCAAACCCAATCCAGCGATAAAACCTACGCCATCGGTGAACTGGCCGAAGAATTCGGGATCACTTCGCGTGCGTTGCGTCTGTATGAAGAAGAAGGTCTGCTCGATCCGCAACGTGAAGGTACACGCCGTATCTACAACGAACGCAACCGGGTGCGCTTGCGCCTGATACTGCGCGGCAAGCGGCTTGGCTGGTCGTTATCTGAAATCAGGGAATCATTCGATCTTTATGATTCAAGCCTGGGTGAGGAAGCCCAGCTCGAATGGATGCTGGAAAAGCTCGCGCAACGTCGTGACGCACTGATGGCGCAGAGAAAGGATATCAACAATGCGCTTCAGGACCTGGAGCGAATCGCCGCCGACGCCGAGCAGGCGCTGCAGGGCATTCGTTCGGGGTCACGCAAGGCGGGTCACGCTTAAATTCTGGAGATAGCCAATGATACATCTTCCATCTTTGAATTTTGAACTGGGCGAAACTGCCGACATGCTGCGCGACGCGGTACAGAATTTCGCACAGTCGGAAATTGCGCCGATTGCGGCCGAAATCGATCGCAGCAATGAATTTCCAAATGAACTCTGGCCTAAACTCGGCGACATGGGTTTACTGGGCATCACCGTGCCCGAAACCTATGGTGGTGCTGAAATGGGCTACCTTGAGCATATCGTTGCGATGGAAGAAATCAGCCGCGCCTCGGCCTCGGTCGGGTTAAGCTACGGTGCGCATTCCAACCTGTGTGTGAACCAGATTAACCGCAACGGTAACGAGGCTCAAAAACAGAAGTACCTGCCAAAGTTGATCAGCGGCGAGCATATCGGCGCACTTGCCATGTCGGAATCGGGATCCGGATCGGATGTGGTCAGCCTGCAAATGAAGGCTGAAAAAACTGACAGCGGTTACTTGCTGAATGGCACCAAGATGTGGATTACCAACGGCCCGGATGCCGATGTCATCGTGGTTTACGCGAAAACAGATCCTGCCGCGGGCTCGCGCGGAATCAGTGCTTTCCTGGTCGAAAAGGCGTTTGGTTTTACGACCGCACAAAAGCTCGACAAGCTCGGCATGCGTGGCTCCAACACCGGCGAACTGGTGTTTGCCGATGTCGAAGTACCTACCGAGAATCTGCTCGGTGAATTGAACCGTGGTGCCGCGGTGTTGATGAGCGGACTCGATTTCGAGCGCGCGGTACTGTCAGCCGGGCCCACCGGCATCATGCAGGCCTGTATGGATGCCGTGGTTCCCTACGTGCATGAACGCAAGCAATTCGGCCAGGCGATCGGCGAGTTTGAATTGATGCAAGGCAAGCTGGCCGATATGTACACCACGATGAATGCCACCAGGGCCTATGTTTACGCGGTAGGCAAGGCCTGTGACCGTGGCGAAACCACGCGCAAGGATGCCGCCGGGGCGATCCTGTACGCGGCCGAAAAGGCAACCTGGATGGCGCTGGAAGCAATCCAGGCGCTGGGTGGCAACGGTTACACTAATGATTATCCGGTCGGCCGGCTGTTACGCGACGCCAAGCTCTACGAAATTGGCGCAGGCACGTCCGAGATCCGTCGCATGTTGATTGGACGGGAATTATTCAACGAAACTTCTTAACCAGACTAATACGAGAATGTCATGAGCGAAAATATTGTCATTACCGGCGCCGCACGCACCCCGATGGGTGGATTTCAGGGCGTCTTATCCGATGCCACCGCAACCCAGCTTGGCGCGGCCGCAAT
>Ga0255052_10002328_pt1 | contig 13807 bp, 14 predicted proteins | sample JV7_2_21_MG_FD_188632 | JGI IMG/M metagenome (GOLD analysis project Ga0255052, IMG submission 188632) | Seawater microbial communities from Jervis Inlet, British Columbia, Canada - JV7_2_21 | ecosystem: Environmental > Aquatic > Marine > Inlet | place: Canada: British Columbia | collected... | reverse complement strand
GTCAATGCTGCCAACGTTGACGGACTCTCAGCATTCGTCGATGACGCCGGACTGGTCCAGTTCGTCAGTGATCAGGACATTACGCTGGCCGGCGCGGGTATTGCCAACATCGGCCACGTCGCTGCCACCACGGCAGCCGATACGACCGGCTTGGACAGCCTGTCGGTAACCTCGGTCGACGGCGCTAACGTTGCGATGGCAAAGATCGATGCATCGCTGGTTACAGTCAATGCTTTGCGCGGTGATTTAGGCGCGGTGCAGAACCGCTTCGAGTCCACCATCGTCAACCTGCAAACGGTGTCTGAGAATCTGGCTGCTTCACGTGGCCGGATCATGGATGCTGACTTTGCGGCAGAGACTGCGAACCTGACGAAGGCGCAGATTCTGCAGCAGGCTGGCGTGGCGGTTCTGGCTCAGGCCAATGCCGTACCGCAGACTGTACTGGGTCTTCTCCAGTAAGCAGCGGAATAGTTGGCGGGTGGCCGGCGATAGCCGGCCACCTTCCCAACCTCGCAGAAAGATTTGACAGTTGAGGCACCGCACCTCGAATTGCAAACAGACGGGAAGAATCGCCGCATCAACCGGGAATACATACCTGCAGGTTGTCGGCAACGGTACTGAAAGATATGCGCTACAGGTATATATGTAAGACAGGTGAGTGATGAACCCAATCAGTAATGTACAAGGTTCCCCGCCTCCTTCGCCCTCGCAACCGGCTAAGGAGCCGGCAGTAGCGAGCGGCAAGACCTTGCCGCCCCTCGGCAATAAGCCGCCGCCTGCGCCACCCGTTCAAACCGTCGAAAGAGCAGTCAAGCAGATCAAAGCGTTCCTGAGCAGCACTCAGCGGCAGCTTGATTTCCAGCTGGACGATAACAGTGGACGCACCATCATCAGCGTCGTCAACCCCGAGACCGGTGAGCTCATCCGGCAAATCCCGTCCGAAGAAGTTCTGCGGCTGGCCGCATCGATTCAGAGCGGCGGGTTTCAGCTGATTAACGCATCCGCCTGACTGGCACAGTTCTTGCTTCCTATATAGACCGAAGCACCACGCAATACGGAATTTTGAGGTCGGATCCAGGAAATGGAGATTAGCGCGCAGGGAATCGGCTCGGGTCTGGATATCGCCGGTATCGTCGAGCAGCTTGTGGCGGCCGAGCGGGCGCCCGTCGGAAACCGGTTAAACCTTCAGGAAGCAAGGGCCAACACCGAGTTATCCGCAATCGGCAAACTCAAGAGCGCCCTGGCGACATTCCGTGATGCAGTGGCAACGCTGACGAACCTCGGAGACTTCCAGAAAAGAACCACAGCTGTTGATGTCGAGGGATTAATAGCGGGAATCGCCACGTCCGCGGCAATACCGGGATCCTACGACGTCGAAGTTTTTTCCCTCGCCAGCGGACACAAGCTGGTTTCACAAGCATTCACCGACACCGTAACCCCGATCGGGACCGGGACCTTGTCCATTACGGTCAATGGTCAAACTGCCGACATCGATATCGCGGACGGCACCAATACTCTCGCCGACATACGTGACGCGATCAATGAATCCGTGGACAACCCCGGTGTGCTCGCCACGATCGTCACTGCGGATGATGGCGCGCACCTGATCGTGACGTCCCAGGACACTGGCGCCAATCAGGCGATTACGATTGCCGCCACTGGCGGCGACGGCGGTCTGACAGTATTCGACTATGATCCTGCGCCCGGTGCTGATGCGATGACGGAACATCAGGCTGTCAGCGATGCGCTGGTGGAAATCGACGGATTCGCGATCTCCACCCCCAGAAATACGGTGTCAAATGCGATTGACGGCGTCACCATAGATTTAATCGATGCGGCCCCGGGAACATTAGTCAAACTGCAAATCGGTCTCGACCAGGACGCGGCGAAAGTCGCGGTGAACACGTTCGTCGATGCATATAACGAGCTGGTCGGCACGATCTCCGAGTTAACGGCATTCGATACGGAAAATAACGTCGCCGGTCCGCTGCTCGGCGATGCGACGACGCGCGGTGTAAAATCTGCATTGCGCCGGGAACTCAGTCAGTTCGTACCGAATACCGGTGCAGTGTTTTCAACGCTTGCCGAAATCGGCATACAAACCCAGGCCGACGGCACGCTGGAACTCGACGAAACCAGGCTCTCGTCAATGATCTCAGAGGATTTCGACGCAGTCGGTCAGTTGTTTGCACAAACCGACAACGGGATTGCGGTGCGCATGGACGCCATCCTCGGAATCGTGCTGGACGGCGATGGTCAAATCGAATCGCGCGAAGACGCCCTGCGCGAACGCCTGACCAGAATCGAGGACCAGAGAGAGGTTCTCGATCGCAGGATGGAAGCCGTGCGCGAGCGCTTGCAAAGCCAGTTTGATGCCATGGACCGGCTCGTTGCACAGCTGAATAACACCAGTACGTTTTTGACACAGCAACTAAATCGCCTTCCCAACTTCAGTAATGAAGGTTGATCAGACCTCCGGAGATCCAAGTCATGAATTCATCGAGACCAACGAGCGCCCTCAGTCAATACCGCCAAACCGACGCGCATGGGGCCGCAGCCGCCGACGACCGGTTACAGCTCATATTGCATATGATGCAGGGTGCTTTAGATCGAATCGCAACGGCACGCGGTCACATGAAACGCCGCGAGGTGGCGAAGAAAGGCGAGGAAATCGGTCGCGCAATTGGCCTGATCGACGGCCTGCGAGCTTGCCTGGATAAAGAAGCCGGCAACGACATTGCCGGTAATCTCGAGTCTTTATATCAGTACATGTTGAAGCGACTTGTAGAAGCCAATTTAAATGATGAGCCAGCAGGCCTGGACGAAGTCGCGGGCCTGTTGGGTGAAATCAAGGCAGGCTGGGAGCAAATGGCCGTCGAGTACCACCCGGTCGCGGCGCAACCTGCCACGACGTCCGACGTCACAGCGTAACGCACAACCGAACGTCGTCATGCAAGCGATTGACCGAATACTCGAACTGACACAATTGGTGCAGGAGCGGGCAGACGACGGTAACTGGGCCGAGGCCGGAGCGCTGGACCTGGAGAGACGCCGCCTACTCAACGAATTATTCGCGGAGAATGACATCGCGGCACTTCCGCCGAGTACCCAGGCACTATTGAGAGATATTCTTGCGCAAAACAACCGAATTATCAGCGCCGTGCAGGCGCGCAAACAGGAAATCACCGCGGCCTCGAGCCGCCTGAACCGAGCGCCCGGCGCAGTCCGTGCTTATCGTCAGAATTCGCCGCCAACGCCGTGGTCCGCAGCCGTCGACGTTCCCAAGTGAGCAAAGCAGGAGACAATTCGCTGACACTTACCCCCAAACGAGGTGCCAAAAATCTGACATAGCACCTGATTCCGGCTCAAAAATCGGACGCTGGCCAAGACCTAATGTAAATAACTTATTGATTATAAGGGTCTAAAAACCCATCGGCACGCTTCTTGCTCTGATTATGCCAACGAGTAACTTCTTGGGGCGTGTCTATGCAATCAAGCGCAAAGAAACAGCGCGATCTGTCCGAACTGAAGGAGGCCTTTAATTCCTTCAACACCGTTTCGGACCAGTTGCAGAATGCATACCTGGATTTGCAAAACCAGGTCGCGAGACTGCAGGAACAACTGCAACAGGCACAGCTGCAACGTGCCGAAGAAGCACAACGCAACGCAGATCTGGCGAGACGTCTTACGGCGTTGCTCGAGGCACTTCCAGGTGGCGTGATCATGCTCGACGAAACCGGCGTAGTGCGGGAAATCAATTCGTCAGCAAGCAATTTTCTCGGTAATCCATTAGAAGATGTTGCCTGGCAAACCGTTTGCCAGCGCGCATTCCGCAGTACTTCCAATGAACAAGGTGATCTGACTCTTCGCGACGGCCGGCAGATCAGCCTGGCGCAGAAAGCCATGGCACCGGAACCCGGCCGGGTACTGCTGCTAACCGACGTCACCGAACACCGCAAGTTCGAGGATTTGCTGGCCCGACATCGCCGCCTCTCCGCCATGGGCGAGATGGCCGCGGCACTGGCGCATCAGATCAGAACTCCGTTGTCGGCCGCACTGCTTTACACATCCAACGCGGCGCGGGCCGATCTGCCCGATGCACACCGTGAAACCCTGCTGAATAAATCTACGCTGTGCCTGCACGATCTCGAACAACTGATAAGTGACATGCTGCAATTTGCTCGCGGTGCCAGCTACACAGAATCTGTATTCAGCATCGATGACTTACTAAATTCAGTCGAGACATCCGTTCGTCCGATTGTTCAAAACGGTCAGCATTTCGTAATCGACCGAATTAATTCGCCGATTCATGTGACCGGGAACCGGGAAGCGCTGGTCGGCGCCGTACTAAACCTGGCCAGCAATGCCCTGCAATCCGCCGGGCCCGATGCACGCGTCGCGGTCCGGGTTGATGCTTATGGACCCAGGTTAGAGATTCGGGTTTCGGACAATGGCCCCGGCGTGTCGGCAGAGAACCGGGACAAAATCTTCGATCCGTTTTATACCTCCAGACCGGATGGGACCGGCCTCGGCCTTGCCGTGGTCCGATCAGTCGCGCGGGCACACGGTGGTGACATCGAACTCGAAGACGATGATCAAGCCGGCGCAACATTCGTTCTGCGCTTGCCAACACGCGCGCCAGTCGAATTAGGGCTGGAAGCGAACGCAGGAATCAACCCAGCGCCAAATAATCAACCAGAGGATGCGGCAGCATGAACAAACGCCCGGTACTGCTTGTCGAAGATGATCTCGCGCTGCGCGAGGCATTGACAGAAACACTGCGCCTCGAAAATTATGACGTGCTCGTCGCCGAGGATGGCACGGCCGCATTGGAGATTTTGCAAGATTCCGCAGTGGCGGCAGTCGTTACCGACTATCAGATGCGGCCGATGGATGGCTATGAGTTGTTGCAACGCATTCGTGAGGATTATTCCCAGACGCCCGTATTGATGATGACTGCGCATGGAACTATTCAGCATGCAGTGAACTCCATGCTGGAGGGCGCCGCGGACTATCTCGTCAAACCGTTTTCGGCACAAGTGCTAACCGAGAAACTCGAGAAGATTGTCCCAAGCTTCTCGCCAGACGAACGCCTGGTCGCGGAAGATCCCGTGACGGTCGAAATTCTGAATCTGGCCAGAAAAGTTGCCGGTACCGACTCTACGGTTTTGTTATGCGGTGAAAGCGGCACCGGCAAGGAAGTATTCGCAAAATTTATTCATCAACAATCGAAGCGTGCAGCGGGGCCGTTTGTTGCAATTAATTGCGCAGCCATTCCGGAAAATATGCTCGAAGCGCTCCTTTTCGGGCATGAGAAAGGCGCTTTCACTGATGCTCATGAAAGCCGCGCCGGCAAATTCGAACAGGCCCAGGGTGGAACATTACTGCTCGATGAAGTCAGCGAAATGCATTTCAGTCTGCAGGCAAAACTACTTCGCGTGCTTCAGGAGAAGGAAGTCGATCGTATCGGCGCCAAGTCGAGTACCAAGCTGGACGTGAGAGTGCTGGCGACAACAAACCGCGATCTTCGTCAACAGGTTGGGAGCGGTGGATTCCGTGAGGACCTTTACTATCGCCTAAGCGTTTTTCCGATTGAATTGCCCCCCCTGGCGCAACGGCCGCTCGATATCGTTCCACTGGCTCGGCAGTTTATCGCCGCGGCCGGGTCCGACGATCAATTTTGCGCGAGGCTTAGCGACGAAGCCATTGACCACCTGATGCGACACACCTGGCCGGGAAATGTGCGCGAACTGCAGAATCTCTTACAAAGGGCTTTGATAATTTGCAGTGGCCAAACGATTCGCCGCCGCGATCTCAAGTTCGTAAAGCCCGCCGCAATAGCTGAGCCCAGCGCGGCTGAATCGGCGCATCTGAGCGGGGAGAAAAAGCTGCAGGAAAATCTGCAATCCGCGGAAGGTCGACTGATCCTGGAAGCATTGGCCAGAGGTGGTGGTAACCGGAAACGAGCCGCGGAGATTCTGGGCATTAGCCCGCGGACGCTCCGTTACAAAATGGCCCGATTGCGTGATGCCGGAGTCGACATTCCGGGCCGTGCGGACACATCGGCTACCGCATGAACACTATTCTGAAATCCGAAGAGCACGAAAAGGACTGACATGAGTAACGTTGAAATTAACAAGGTTTTGGCCCAAATGCGCACGCTTGCCAGCGGGCTCGAACAAAATCAGGGACCGGCAGAAACCGGCAAACCGGATTTCAGCACTGTCATGAAGCAGGCGATTGAAAAGGTCAATGAGCAACAAAGCACGACAGAGAGCCTGGTCGGTGCCTTTGAAGCCGGATCCAGCGACGCGAGCCTTTCGGAAGTCATGATTGCCATGCAGAAGGCCAGTGTTTCATTTCAGGCCATGACGGAAGTGCGTAATCGATTGATTGATGCGTATCACGAAGTTATGAACATGCCCATATAGCAGTTGCACTGAGACGGAGAAATAGAAATGGCTGAAGCAACCGCAAACCTAACCAATCCAATGACAGCGCTGGATCGAATTCCGGGCATGCGACAATTGATCTTACTGGTGGCTCTCGCCCTCAGCATTGCTATCGGGGTTACCGCCGCATTCTGGCTCCGTGAACCCAGCTACAGCGTCTTGTACAGCAATATCACGGACCGCGAGGCTGGAGAAATTATCGAAATTCTCCGGAACTCTGAAATACCCCACGAGCTCGACGTGAAATCCGGCGCCGTTCTGGTGGCTGCCGATCAACTGCACGATGCGCGTCTAAAATTGGCTTCCCAGGGACTGCCGCGCGGCGCCGGGTTCGGCATGGAGATCATCGAGGGTGAATCAGGGTTTTCGACCAGCCAGTTCATGGAGAACGCCCGCTATCATCATGCGATTGAAACTGAACTGGCCAGAACAATCGGCAGCCTGCGGCCGGTGCAATTTGCCCGCATTCATTTGGCCGAACCAAAATCGACTGTTTTTTTACGCCAGAAAAAACAATCCAGCGCATCGGTATTTCTTTCCCTTTTTCCAGGCCGGCATCTCGAGGGTTGGCAGGTTCGCTCGATCGTTCACCTGGTTGCGTCCAGCGTTCCGGAGCTTGAATCCGGGCAGGTTACGGTTGTCGACCAACAGGGACGACTGCTGAATTCGCCCAGCGACTCACCGGAATTCGAACGTGAGGCCAGGCAGTTCGAGCAAACTCAGCGCCTGGAAAATACTTTTGTGTCACGAATTCACGAGTTACTTGGACCCATGCTGGGACCGAATCGCGTACGTGCGACAGTGACTGCCGAACTGGACTTTACCGTCCGCGAGGAAACACGGGAATTGTTTGATCCGGATAACGCGATTGTTCGCAGTGAGGAAGTCAGCGAAGATCGGCAAACCGGTTCTGGTCTATCGAACGGTGGAATTCCAGGCGCACTGAGCAATCAACCGCCGACACAAGCCACGGCCGATCCGGCGCCGGCGGCCACGAAAAACGTCACGAATTCTCAGGCGCCCGTAAGTGAATCGGTTAAGCGCACCCGAAATTTCGAGATTGACCGGACATTAAGCCATACGCAAGAGCCGACCGGAAAGGTTACACGCCTGTCAGTTGGCGTGGTCGTTGACGACAAGCGCGTACTCAACGAAGACGGTGAGATGGTTTCAGAGCCGTTATCGAACGTCGAGTTGGAAGAGATCACTAACCTGGTGAAAGGCGCCGTGGGGTTCGATGAAAGCCGGGGTGACACCATTAGCATCAGCAATTCATCCTTTTATCAGCAACCGGCGCCGGAACCTCTGGAAGAACCTGGTTTTCTCGAGAACGCGGGCCTGCGTGATATTTTCAAACAGCTGCTCAGTGCGGTACTTGTTCTGGTAGTCATACTCGGTGCGGTGCGGCCTTTGCTGCGAAGTCTCAGCGGCAACTGGAACTGGAGCGGCACCGCGGCGCCCGCACCTGGTGCGCTGGCCGCAACCGCAGGCACCGCGGCGTCGATACCGGCAGCGGCACAGCCGCCGGCGGTCCCGTTAACTTTTGATGACAAGGTCACAGTTGCCCGGCAGCTTGCGGAAAACAACCCCGAGCGTGTGGCACAAATCGTAAGAACCTGGGTGCAGGCCGATGGCTGAAGGATCTTCAATCTCAGGCTGCGAAAGAGCAGCGATCTTCCTGATGTCTCTCAGCGAGCATGAAGCCGCTGAAATTATGAAGCATATGCCGGTCAGCGAGGTGCAACGGCTTGGTCAGGCAATGGCCTCGCTGCGTCAGGTCTCGCGCTCCGATGCTGATGAAGTTTTGGGAAGCTTTACCAGCAGCGTAGAGACACAGGCCCCGCTCGCGGGCGGTTCACCGCAGTTTCTGAAGCGCTTGCTTTCCAAGTCTCTGGGCGAAGACCAGGCGAACACCTTGATGGAACGGTTGACCGATGACAAACCCACTGGGCTCGAGTCATTGCATATTATGGACGCCAAGGAAGTCACCGAAATTATTCTTCGCGAGCATCCTCAGGTCATCGCAATTGTTCTGGCCGGGCTGGGCGCGCAGAAAGCCGCCGAGGTTATCCATCAGCTGCCGGCTCGAATGGCGACGGATATCATCGCCAGAATTGGAAAAATGGATGAGGTTCCGCAGAGCGCTATCACTGAACTGGACGAAGTGATGCGACAGCGCTTTTCGCAAAGCAGTGGCTTTAAGGTCACGACGATGGGCGGCATCCGCAGTGCGGCTGAGATACTCAATATCCTGGGCAAAGAGATCGAACAAAAGGTCATCGCAGATCTGGATGAATCAGATCCGCCGTTGAGCCAGGAAATTCAGGAAAATATGTTCGTGTTTGAAAATCTGCTCGATGCCGACGACAAAGGTATTCAGGCGCTGGTTCGAGAGGTCACTTCCGAGATGCTTATTACCGCACTCAAGGGGGCCGATGAGCCCATGCAGGATAAGATATTCAAGAACATGTCGAAGCGAGCGGCCGAATTATTGCAGTCCGACCTCGAAGCGACCGGGCCGGTTCGCATCACAGATGTCGAGGAAGCGCAAAAGGCAGTCGTGGCTGCCGCTCGCAAACTCGCCGATGATGGCAAGCTAATCCTGGGCAGTGCGGGCAATGACTTCGTCTAAATTTATTCGCGGTGGCTCTCTGACCAATGATGCTGTGACCTGGAATGCTCCGGAGGTGCAGGGGCGGCTGGCCGGCCAATTCGGCTCCGGCGGCGTCGACGAACAGAATCCTGAAACCGTGCATCAACAGGCCTGGGATGCCGGCTTCAATGAGGGCCGCGCGGCCGGTTTCGAGACCGGCCGACAAGAACTGATCGAAAAGACCGCGGCACTGGAGAAAATGCTAGCTACACTGGCGCGGCCTCTCGATGAACTCGATCACCGCGTCGAAGAAGAACTCCTCGCGCTGGTTCAATGCATCGTCCGGCAGGTTGTCAGGCGCGAAGTCAATCTTGACCCATCGCATATTGCCGGCGTAATTCGCGAAGGAATATCTGCCCTGCCCCTCTCTTCCGAAGACATTGTTGTTCGGCTGCACCCGGCAGACGCGGACGTCGCGCGGGAATGTCTGCCGTCCGGCGACGACGAACGGGCCTGGAATATAGAGGCCGATCCGGTGATTCAGCGTGGCGGGTGCCTGATAATTACGAGCATATCTCAGGTCGATGAGCGGCTTGAAACCAGGCTCGGCCGCGCGATTGCCACGATGTTTGACGACGAGCGCAACAATGGCGAGTAACTACGAAGTAATCGACTTCGTCGAGAAACGCGGCCAGAGATGGTCAGATCATCTCGGTCGTCTCCGGCAGCGAGTTGCAGACCCGGGTGTGATTGTCGAAGGTAACTTGTCACGGGCAGCAGGGCTTACCCTCGAAGCAATCGGGTGCAAGGCCGCCATGGGAACTCGTTGCCTGATCGAAGGAACGGATGGTGCGCAGGTAGAAGCGGAGGTCGTTGGTTTTGCCGACGATCGTCTGTTTCTGATGCCAACCAGTAATCTCAGCGGCGTCATGCCGCGCGCACGCGTTATTCCTACGCCCAATGTTTCACAAGTTGCAGCCGGCGAAGCATTACTCGGGCGGGTAATCGATGGTGCTGGAAGTCCATTGGACGGCCGCGGACCATTGCATTGCGAGAATAAGGTGCGCCTGGAAGCGAAGTGCATTAATCCTCTCGCACGTCAGCCAATTTATGATCCACTGGATGTCGGTGTGCGCTCCATTAATGCGCTTTTTACCGTCGGCCGCGGTCAGCGGCTTGGGCTGTTTTCCGGCAGTGGCGTGGGTAAGAGCAGTCTTCTCTCGATGATGACCCGCTTTACCGAAGCGGATGTCTGCGTGGTCGGCCTGATCGGTGAGCGAGGACGTGAGGTCAAGGAGTTTGTCGAGGACAATCTCGGACCCGAGGGTCTGGCCCGTTCAGTGGTGGTCGCGACGCCGGCTGACTGTTCACCACTGATGCGGGTGCACGGAGCCTGGTCCGCAACCAGTATCGCCGAATATTTTCGCGACCGCGGAAAGAATGTCCTGCTGCTAATGGACTCACTGACGCGCTTCGCCCATGCACAACGCGAAATCGGCCTGGCAATTGGTGAGCCGCCGGCGACCAAGGGGTACCCACCCTCTGTCTTCGCCCGTCTTCCACAATTGGTAGAAAGAGCCGGTACCGGAATACTCGGAAACGGATCGATTACCGCGTTCTATACGGTACTTGCGGAAGGCGACGATGAGCATGATCCGATCGTCGATGCGGCTCGCGCTACATTGGACGGGCACATCATGCTTTCACGCAGCATTGCAGAAAGCGGGATTTACCCTCCCATCGACGTCGAGTCATCTGTCAGCCGGTCGATGATACGGGTTGCATCCGAGGAACACCTCGCAGCCGCGCAGCGTCTTCGAGAGATTTACTCGTATTACATGCGCCATCGTGACCTGATCACCGTCGGTGCCTATCGGGCCGGCACTGATTTGCAGCTGGATCGGGCGGTAAAAATCTGGCCGCGAATCCAATCGTTTCTTGCTCAACCCATGGCGGAACCTGTGACCCTGGATACCAGCATCCAGCAACTTGGCGCGTTGCTCGCAGAAGACGTCGAATTGACTCCAGAGGCGGAAGGGCAACCAGATAGCCATTCCAGACAAAGATGACAACAGGTATTGGTACTTCGACAAGGTGATATACATGCGAAAAAGAAATCAATTGCAATCGGTACATACACTGGCGAAAAGCGCCGAAACGGAAACATCGAGCCAGGTCTCCAGCCATCGGCAAGCATTACAAATCGAAGAACAACGGCTGGCACAACTCGAGGCCTATCATCGTGAATATACAACGATCAGCCATGACGCCCAGCAAAGCACCGGCATCAATCATATTCGCAGTCGCAGAGGATTCATGCAAAAACTGAACGAAGCTATCGTCGCCCAGAGGGAGGTCGTATCCCGGTGTCTGATACAACTGGAAACCCAGTTAGGTTCCTGGCGCGACGCGCGGTCACGGGCCATGTCTCTGCAGAAATTCTCCGAGCGCGTTTCGGAGCAGGCAGACAAACGCCAGGCGCGAAAGGATCAAAAGGAACTGGATAATATTTCCCGCCATCAAAACACCCGCTAAAAAGGGGACTGGCTCCTTTTCTAATCTGGCATGGATCTTGCTATCTAAGACTAGATATTCATTGAATTCCACGCCAAGTGACTGACCAACTTATTAGCACTCTCGTAATGCCGGCCGCCGGCCCGGTACTTGCTGCGGGCCCACTGGCAAACCAGTCAGCCGTGCAGCAAAGCCCCGTGGCCTCAGGCGTTCAGTCGCCTGACCAACAGTCATTTGCGAGCGCCATGCGGGCACAAGTGCAACAAACACAGCGTCCCGACGATGCGCAGGCGGGCAACGCCGAGGTAACTGCACCGGAATTGCAAAGGGGAATTATTGCCGCCCGCGCATCCCCAGACATACCAATGCTTAGCGCACCCAGCATCGCACCGGAACTGATGGAACTCAGTACCGGCGCCAATGACCTCCCCGGCAAGAGCCTGCCGCTGGTCGGCAATAATCTGCCGAACCCGGAGTTACCGGCAACGGGTGATGAATTGCCAATATCGGCACCCGTGAGCGGCGATTCTCCCGCTGGTGAAATCCGCGTGCCCGCGGCGGCGCCCGCTCCCGCGGATGCGCTAGCCGACAGCCGGCTGAATGTAGTGACAACGGAAGCCAGGCCAGCGAGCCCGGTTCGGAATTCTGTGGTAGGCGCAACGTTTAGTGAATCCAGTTCCCTGGCTTCACAGCCTGAACCGGGCGCGTCGATGACCGGCAATACGGGCGGGCAGTCCGCGAACACCGGGTCGGATACTCCGAGCCAGTCTTACCGGGCGATTGAAAGCACACTGGTCGCGCAGATGACGAGGGAGGACACGTCGATTGCACAAATGCCCAAATTTGTTATGCCGTCCGATTCCGTCGTTGCGCCGGCAAGTAATACGTTGAGCCCGGCATCCGGTCCGGGTGGCTTGACTGATCTGATGGATCTGCCACAAATGCCGTCCATGCGCACGCTACAGCCAACCGCGGACCCGGAGTTATTCAGTAACGGTTTAAGCAATCGATTGATGATGATGTCCCAGGACGGTGTCCAGTCTGCGCGCCTGAAGCTCTATCCCGAACATCTAGGCCCGCTGGACGTGCGAATCCAAATCGACGATGACGGCGCCCGCGTCTGGTTCGGCGCTCAGCATGGCCAAACGCGGGAAGCTCTCGAAGCGGCGATTCCCAGACTACGGGAACTATTCGCCGATCAGGGACTTCAGTTGGTCCGCGCCGACGTGAGCTCAGGTCAAAACCGGGAGCAAACCACGGACGGATCTGTAAATCGGGCTGACCTGACTACGGCCGGGTCGAGCGAAGAGTCTACGGAGCTGGCAGAATCCTTCACCCCATCGATAGCCCGGGTCACGGACCGACTGCTGGACGTCTACGTCTGACGCACGGCGAATCATAAACATTCAAAAATTTGACGGATCACCCGAGAATAGCGCCAAAAGATTGACAAGCCGCGGAGGCGATTTAATAAGTCTTTGAAATAAAAAGATTTAAATAGCTCATTTCGAGCTGGCACGCATCTTGCTTATTAATCCTTGTAACTTTCCAAGGATGTTAAGCCATGGCAGATAAAACAAGCGAAGCAGCACAGGCCCCGGTCGCCGCAAAAAAAGGCGGCTTTATGACGACGGCTCTGATCTCGGTGGGTCTCTTCACTCTAATGATTTTAAGTCAGCTCACGTTCTCCATGCTGGCTTGCCGAGTACTGCCCGGGGTACTGCCGAACTGCGGTGACGTGGTCGCGACTGCTGAAGAAGAAGAAGCAGCGAAAGAAATTCCGCCGCCGATTTATCTACCGCTGGAACCAGCGCTGGTAGTCAGTTTCGAGGACCGGGAGGCCGTTCGTTTTCTACAAGTCACCGTAGAGGTGATGGCCAGGGACGAAAAAGCAATCGAGGCTGTCCAGACTCACACGCCGGTCATACGTAACAACCTGTTGATGATGATGGGTGGCCAGACCCTGGCCGATCTAACCAATCGTGACGGCAAAGAGGCACTGCGTCAGCAGGCTTTGGAAGAAGTCCAACGCATTCTCGTTACCAATACAGGTGAGCCGGGAGTCGAAGATCTCTACTTCACGAGTTTTGTGGTGCAGTAAACTCATGGACTCAAACGACATACTTTCTGAAGACGAATCGCAGGCCTTACGCAATAACGATGCTGTGGCGACGGAGGCGGACGATGCGGCGCCGAGCCAGGAAGGGGTTAGCCGCGAATTGCATGCGGATCAGTGGGAACGAATTAT
>Ga0255052_10002327_pt1 | contig 13812 bp, 15 predicted proteins | sample JV7_2_21_MG_FD_188632 | JGI IMG/M metagenome (GOLD analysis project Ga0255052, IMG submission 188632) | Seawater microbial communities from Jervis Inlet, British Columbia, Canada - JV7_2_21 | ecosystem: Environmental > Aquatic > Marine > Inlet | place: Canada: British Columbia | collected... | reverse complement strand
AGCGCTGGCCCCTATCTTGAAGAGCTTTCTAAAGATTTGAAAGAGGGCACCAGGTAAATATGCAGGCGATTGACGAGATTCAGTCTGCTCTTAAACCTATTTCAAAAGTTCAGAATAAAAACACCTGCAAGGGTTTTACAACAGCTACATCGATTATTGAAGACGCATCGCTATCTGATGTCATCACAACTGTTGAATCAGTGCTCGCACCCTATCTTTCTGACGGTGAAAAGATAAGCTCAAAGATCAGTGGAGGCGAGATATTTGACAGCGGAAAAGCATATTTCAAAATACTTGGCGGGCAGATAATCGAATACTACCATTATCCAACAACAACATCGCTTTTCATCCGAATCTATAAAATCACAAGGGAGGACAAAACATGGATTTCCATTTATATCGATGAAAACAAAGACACTCCCTGGTGGGAAAAAGAACCTTTAAAATGATTCTATTTAATCGATTTAATCAGAAATTGAATTCAGCATCTCTTTAAAACCAAACATCATGAGAAATGCTGACACCATCAGGAAAAAATCATAGACTACAAGCCACTGTTTTATCTCATAAAGCTCAAGCAAGCCGAATATCCGCAGGACAAGTAGCATTCCAACTGAAAGCCCGCCAAAGAAAAAATAGATATAAAACCTGGATTTACCGCGGGTCGCCGCATACACCTGGTATCCGAAATACCATGAGAATATTCCAAAGCCCCATGCTAACAAGATAAATAGTATTTCCAGATTTTGCACTGCCACCTTACAACCTCAATTTTTAATGAATGATAATGTAGTTTAAATATCTTTTGGAGCAGAGGTTCTGTGGATTCTGCGGTTGATAAGTGTTGACGATTTCTCAGACTTCTAAGGTGTTGACTGAAGGGTTGATATGATTATAACTTTTTACTGGATTCGATTTTGTTTTAAATTAAGGAACTAAACTTCCAAAATGATAGTTAAGGTTCGGCAAGAGGATTCGCTTTTCACACTCAGAGGTAAAGCAAGATATGTTTGGCTCTGGAATTGTATGGATGCAGATACACGCTTTCTAATCGCTAATCAGGTTACAACAAAAAGAGGATTGAAAGAAGCTAGAAACCTGTTTAGAAATGCTAAGAATGTTTCTGGGAAAAAACCAAGTTTCATTGTCACAGATAAATTGCAGGCTTACAAGAAAGGAATCAGAAAAGAACTTGGATGGAGGAAAGACGCACCGATCCATGTTTCTGATGTTGGTATCAGTTATATTGTTTCAAATAACCTTGTGGAAAGACTGAACAGCACAGTTAGACAGCGTGAAAAGGTTATGAGGGGTATGCAGAAAGTAGATACCTCAGATAGCCTTATGGGCGGTTACAGGGTGCATTACAACTTTGTTAGACAACACATGGCTCTTGATGGTAAAACTCCAGCACAGGAGGCTAAGATTGATTTAGAGCTTGGAGACAATAAGTGGCTTGGCCTAATCAAAAAGAGCGTTGAAAACAACCCATCAACCGCACAGTCAACACACACAGGACAGCAATCACTTAACGGTTGGTGTCAACCTTAAAGTCAACAGAACCTGGAGCAGATAAACAAGCATTTAAACCTGGATCAGAAATCCAATCAGATAGTTCAAACATCTGCGGCTCCTCACCAGAAGTATCAACAATCCAGTGCCCACGTGCATCAAACCCCCTGCAAAATTCAAACCATTTATCATAGTGCAAGTTAAGTTCAGGCGATAAGCAAAATTTTTCAGACAACTTAATGTTTTTTAACCTGATAATCGTTCGATACAACCTAATGGGGCGCGGAAACCTGAGTAGTAATTTGAACTTTCTCTTTTTGAGCCTAGCAGAAAGAATGCTTGGTTTTGCGTAAAAAGTCACGAAAACTATTTCAGACGCACTATCGATAACATTGAGCGGAGGATCACTGGAGAACGCTTCAAAACCATTTCGAATAGGCCTTAAAAAATCATAATGTAGAACCAATTGATCAATCTTCGAATCATTCAGTTTATGAAGTTGCCAGTCATCCATAAAGCATATTTTTTCAGAGCCCTTTATCTTCAATATATCAGATAGAAATGCGGCATCACCTGATTTCAACCGCTCGATAATCGTTGTTTTCCCAGAGCAAGGCGGTCCAGCTAAAACAACAAGCCTCTCAACATTCATCTCTGTTAAATCAAAGACAAAACTATATGAATCTGACTAACCAGCTAGAATCAGAGAAATAATTATTTTTATCGATTTAGAAAGCCGTAATCGCGCTCTAAAATCTTAGGGTTGATCATATCTAAAACCTTGGCCATACGCCTGTCACGTTTAATAGCATTCCAAATCTTATCTTCAAGCACGCTACCACGTTCACCAGAAACCGCGAGATTAAGTATGAAAAAAAGGTCATCCGTATCAAATGGCGTGGAAACATGCCAGTCAGCGCCGGCATATTCAAAGCTTGTATCCCTATCTTTTTTCTCAGAAAGAACGCTGAGCATCACAATCGGGAGATCGCCTGTTTCTTCAGACTCACGAATCCGCTTTGAAACCTCCCACCCATCAATTCCAGGCATCATAATATCAAGAACAACCGCGTCAGGCCTGGATTCATCAATTTTTTCAAGCGCCTCCTCACCACTCGCAGCAGCAACGGTTTCAAAGCCATGCTTATCAAGAACCTTTTTCATCACCTCAAGCACATCCGGCTCATCATCGACAACAAGTACTTTAGCCATATCCTAACACCACATTATCAAATTGGCGTAATCACATTTATATTATTCGCATCAATTTTGATTAGTCTGATAAAGCGTTTTTACCGTTGGCAGAAGGGATGATTCGGGTTTTACCTTTGAAATCTCTATTAAGACCGCTGCCGTCAAAAAGCCGGTCAAGAAACACTGCGAGCGCGGCGATCTCAGAATGCGGCTGCGAGCCAACAGCCACATTAAAATCAGCGCGCTTGTAAACTTCAGGCGGAACCTTCTCAGCACCGACAACCACCAAAACATCCCCTTTAACACCCTGCACATCAGAAACTACTTCATCCACAGAAAAGCCATACATTGTCAGATGTACAACCACACCCTTCCACCGTTTTAAAAAACCTCTCCAATCCCGCTCAACAGACACTGAGAAATCACCGCCCCAACGGTCCACAACATCCCGAATACTCTGAGAAACACTCTCATCATCAACCGATATAATAAGTCCATCAGCACCAAAAGCACGGGCAACCAAACCTACATGGGATGTAACCCGTTTATCACGGAAAGGCCGATGACCAAGCCTTAATACAAAAACCATATTATCCCGCGTCACAAACCCTAGTAGATGCAGAAACGTTTATATTAGTGTTGGTTTATTGAACATCCTAAGTCTGAACTATTACTGGAGGAATTTAATGGCTGGAAAGCACTCATCAAGAAAATGGAAAAAACACGGAAAATGCAGATGGAAAACGCGGAAAAAAAAACTTAGGCGACGCCGAGCTAAAGCCAAGAGAAGAAACGGCTAAATCCAGTCAATAAAAAGCACAACAGGCAAAAAAGGCAGCGGGGGTACCCGAGCGGCCAAAGGGGATGGACTTAAGATCCATTAGCTAAGTGCTTACAAGGGTTCAAATCCCTTCCCCCGCATTTGTCACCCTCTTTTAAGCTTCGATTTTATCTTGCTTTCAGTCGCTCGACACCGAAAAAATTCAATCGAACATTTTTTGTTCGATTGCAGTATGTTAGATACAATTTTTCTTGTCATTTATCTGGGAGTATCTCCTTTGAGTGGATAAATAATGTCAGCGAAATTAATTATATGAGCGTTATAATATTACGCTAGATAATAAACAATGTTAGAGCTCGAAGTAGCTAGCAGTGATAGGGAAAAGACAAAAACTGGAGATTGTTCTTTGAGTAATTCAGCCATACCAATAGACATACTATTCCCCTCACTTGAGTGGAGTGATGTAAAAATTCATGTTGCCCAAAAATCTGGAGTGACAAGGCCAATAGATGTTTTCACACGAAGCTTTGATAATTGGCAAAACGGTTGGAATGGTAATTTTCATAGCAACCATTGTTGGAACAGAAGATATATATTTTCAATGATTGAACTGCCTACTCAGCCGGATTGCTGGTTATTTGGTGGTATTTTTGAAGTTCAATCTTATCGTGCAGGTAAAAGTCGTAAGGGAAAAGAGGGGATAATCTATAAAGTTGACTTGGCTGGGCAAGGTGGCTCTATGATTGGGCGGCTTGTGATTCATTGGGTCAAAGATGCAAGGGCTAAAGGGCGAAAACCCGAAAGCATGTTATCCGATATGCGGGTTGCGGAAATACTGCCAGAAACGTATGCAGGTGAAGATTTTCCCGGTTACGCAAACATTAATCACAGTTATGCAGCTTTAGAGAGGCTTTGGAAAGATTCTAAGCCAGACTGGGTAGCAGCATTAACTCACTGTCATGGTGTATACCTAATAACTGACATGAAAACAGGGTTACGTTATGTTGGCTCTGCATACGGCGAAGAGGGTATTTGGTCCCGGTGGGGGAATTATTTTACCTCTGGTGGCCACGCAGGCAATAAGCTACTTAAAAAACTTCTATCAAGTAAAAATAACGGCGCAGATTACGCCAGAGAAAATTTTCAAATTACCCTAATAGAACAAGCGTCCTCCCGCGATAGTGAACAATATATTATTCAACGAGAAATGTTCTGGAAGGAAGTATTGTTAACTCGAGGGAAGTATGGCCTTAACGAAAATTAGCAAAGGTAGCAGACGCAGCAAACTGCACGGCTGCTTTGAGCGTAATCCCTTTTCCGCCCCTGGTTTTGCGGTGAGTCTCTTTTTGGCCCAGATTTTTGCTGGCGTTTAGCCAAAGCGACGAAGACAGTAAAAAGGTGGAAATACTTTTTTCGACCACGTTTTTGTCGAGCTAATAAACACTTTCTATTCTTCATTCATTTTAAAAGTGAATGAAGTAGGGGTAGAACGCTAGGGGACAACGTCCCCTGCGTAAAGGTGGATTTATTGTTTGTTTTCGGTTTTAAGTATTCCCAGCCGGTTTGCGTGGTATTCAAGCCAGTATTTCATTTCTTCTCTTTTTTCGCTTTTTAAGATGGATTTTGAAATGAGTTCTAAAAATAATGTCATTGTTCCAATGGAGAGCGGATTTCTAGTTTTTATCTTCATAGTTGGTATGCCTATTTTTTTATGGTTGCAGGTGATATATATATATTGATTTTCAATCGAGAGCGTGATTATTTTGAAAGGAACACTATTTTTCGTGTGAGGCTTTTATGGATGCGAATAGAGCATGATTTCAGTATCGAGAATCCCGCGTTTTCAGCGATTTCTTCCAGCTGCAACGTGTGGGGTGAGAGTATGCAGGCATTTCCCTTTGGTTTTAGTGTTTTAAAGATTGATGTTGCTGCTTTTTGATAGAGTGTTTTTATGTCTATGCCCATTGTTGTTGAGGCGCGGCCATAGGGTGGGTCAGTTATTACAATGTCAAATATTTCGCTTGACTTGAGTTGTGTGGCGTCGCAGATTTCAAGGCTGGCATTGAGATTGTAGTGGCTGAGGTTTTCAGAGCATCCTGCGACCATTTCAGAATCAATATCGCTTCCATGCAGTGTGGCTCCAAGCAGCCCTGCTTCTATGAGCAGTCCTCCTGTTCCGCAAAAGGGGTCGAAAACAGTTTTCCCCTTTGTCACACCGCAGATATTGCATATTGTGCGGGATAAGATTGGTGAAATCGATGAAGGATGAAAATATGGCCGCAGGTGAGGTGTTCGCTTCAGTATTTCAGATCGGTTTAGATTTTGTATCAGCTTTGTTAGGAGGAATTGGTCTTGTGAGAGATAGCCCTGCACATGTATATCCGGGTTTTTCAAATCTACTTTGTCACCTTTTATTGCTGCTCCGATTTCGCGTTCAAGCATCAGCGTGCTCAGCTTCGGGCTGCACCCTTCAATTCGCTGCACGCGCACGCAGTAGCTTTCAGAAACTGGGCCGAGATTTTCAGCAAGCAGAAGTATCTCATTAAGTTCAGCTGCGCATGAACCGTGGTAACTGTGGATTGAATGTGTCATAGCGAGACGGTTAAAGATTTCAAGGCTGCAATCATCTATTCGGCATACAAGTATCTGCTCCAAATCTTCCAATATTTCATATTCTTGGTTGTGGTTTTCAAGCAGGGATTGCACCTCTATTTTAGACATGTTTTCATGCTCGCCTGACAGATAAAACAAGATTTCCATCATCAGCTTAAAGACTGCTCTGGTATTTCAATCTTCACCACAGTTTTTTAAGCCGTCCCTGCGTTAAATGGGTGATGGCTGATTTGAAGTTAAACCTCTATTTTGACCGTGCGCATCCATCGTTAAATCTGGATGTGATCAATAATTATCTGAAATCTCTGGGTTTCAAGCCAAATTATAAGGGTGATTTCTATCTGGCAAATAATGTTGATTCAACTGTGGTTGCAGAAGAGCTTGCACGGCTCCGCATCACAGATTTAAACTTTGCAGACAGTCTTAACTCGGTTCCGAGCGCAGGCGATGTTGAATCTGAATTTGGCTTTCTAAAGTCAAATAGGCCGATTACATTGAAATCTAATTTTACCAACATCTACTCAGGGTTTCATCTGGCACGGCTGCTTCGTGGATATGCGGGGCCTGGGCTGCACATAGTCTACACTTCCCGTTTGCCAGCAACATTTGAAGGAGCCCGGTATCACGGCCGTGTGATTGTTGCTTGTTTTCCGCTGGCAATCATTTCCACAACAGGAGTTGTTGAGGCTCCGGCGCGGTCCAGAGAATTTTACATCCAACAAGCAGCTTATCACAACGCTAAAGCAGCGGGATTTTCTGTTCCCGCTGAACCTGATTTTATGGCTGAATTAGAGGGTGATTTTGAAAAGCAATTTATAGGATACAGCGATTCGCGGATGACAGAAGTTGTCCAGGGATACACGCTTCAAGCAGCGTTTTATCTCCTTTTCGGTGAAGCCTTCTGTAATAACATGGAGTGCAGGCTATTTAACGCTCACACACAGGCGGAGATGATGCATGCCCAGCTTGAATCCGGAGGGTTATGCAAACACCACCAGGCCATGCTTGAAACAATTTTCCAGCATAAATAAGTCATGGGCAGTGCGTGTATAGAGTGGGGAAAATATTTTATCTTGCTGTCTGATAAAATGGGATATGGAGGTTTCAAAAAAGTGGCTAATCATTATTTTGATGTTGCTAGCTTTAGCGTCGCCAGCATATGCGCGTGACTACAGCCTTGATTCTGCATCAGCAGAAGTTACTGTTGCAGGCGACGGACTTGTGCATGTAACAGAATCTATTGATTACAGTTTCACCGGAACCTATCGAGAAGTATTTAGACGCGTGTACCCGCCGCCGGAAGGGTCAATTCAAAATATCAAGATTAGATGCACACCTCTGCCCTGTGAAAGCCGTGTTGACACGGTCACAGGCGGATACGAGCTTGTGGGTGTGCTTCCAACTCCAACGCCAGAAGCAATCACATTCATTGTTTCCTATGATTATCTGCGGGGTCTGAAAGTTTACGACGATATATCTGAGCTGCACTATAAAATCTGGGGTGATGAATGGGATAAGGCGCTTTCAAAGCTAACAATTTCAGTTGAGCTGCCAACTGATGACGGCGGTCAGGTCCGGTATTGGCTGCACCCTGGAAGTTTTACTAAAACAAGTAGTCTTGATGGCAGCAGGATTTTTGTTGAAACAAAGTCTATTCCCTCTCACAACTGGTATGAGATTCGCGCAGTCTTCCCCCGGCTGAATAATCCCGACTCCGGTAAGGTTACAGTTATAAACCGCGATGGAATGCAGGAAATACTTGAGGTTGAAAACAATTATATTAAAAAGCAGGCTAGAGCTGAAAACCTCTATAAAGTGGTCTGGCTTCTTGTGTTTTTAGCTCTTCTAATGCCTTATTATATTTATCATAAGTACGGCCGCGAGCCTGAAATCAATTACTCCGGGATTTATGAGCGAGAGCCACCGTCTGAATCCAAGCCTGCTGCGGTGAACGCCATTATGCGGGGAAGTATCGGTAAACCTGATTTGAATGCTTTTATCGCAACGATTATGGATCTTGTCTACCAAGGTTTTATCGAGCTTTCAGAAGACCAGTCTGAAACGTCTTATCTGGGAATTTTCACTCGCACAAAAGAAGATGTCACATTAAAGCTTGCAGGGTCTGAAGAAGGGCTTTTAGACTTTGAATCAGATGTTTTCAACTTTCTATCTGCCTATGCAAGCGATGGTGTTTTATCGTGGCAGAAGCTGAAATCTGAGCTTGGGAAAGATGATCGGTTTTATAAGTTTATCAACCGCTGGAATAAATCGATTGAACGCCAGATTCGGGTTGAACGGCTTTTCGATTCAAAGGGAAATCATCTGCTCATAGGTTTTAGCGTGCTGCTGCTTATTGTTTCATTTATCGCGGGAATTGGAATAATTAATGTTTATCCGCCAAACCAGTTTCCACAGATTTTAAATGCAGTTGTACCAGGTTTAGCCTTATTTTTAATCGGCATTGGATCGCTTGCCGCTTCTTTAATTAATGAAAAAGGCGCTGGCAGATTCACAGTTGAAGGCAGACTTTATCATGAGCGTTGGCATGGCTTTCGCAAGTATCTCACAGATTACTCAATGCTAAAAGAACACCCGCCGGGCTCAATCAAACTATGGGATTATTATCTGGTTTATGCAGTGGCGCTTGGCGTTGCTGATAAAGTGATAAAAAACATGGATCTCATCCTGCCTAAAGAACAGATGAACACGAGCACATTCTATGTTTTCCATCATCATCCAATGTTTTACTCAGGGTTTAACAGCGCCTACACATCCTCTAATCCTTCGAGCTCAGGCAGCGGTTTTGGCGGTGTCGGCGGCGTGGGCGGAGGATTTGGCGGAGGAGGAGGAGGCGCAAGGTGAAACTTGTGATAGATTTTATATTCTATGAGCACCTGAAAAATTATTAGAGGCAACATGGTGATGTTTGGATTTCTCGCAATACTTTCGATTCTGGTTGTCGCAATTCTTGTTGTAGGCGTGTACAACTCGCTTATACGGCTGCGTAACAGGGTTGAAAACGCGTGGGCGCAAATCGAGGTTCAGCTTAAACGTAGAAACGACCTCATCCCGAATCTCGTGGAAACAGTGAAAGGCTATGCTAAACATGAGAAAAGTGTTTTTGAAAATGTAACTAAAGCGCGTTCAGCCGTTATGAGCGCAGGCAATGTTTCTGAAACCGCGGAGGCATCCAACTTTTTATCGTCAACTTTGAAATCGCTTTTCGCCGTTTCTGAAAACTATCCTGAACTAAAAGCCAATGAAAACTTCATCCGACTCCAAGATGAACTAACTGGTACTGAAGATAAAATCGCATATGCCCGGCAGTTCTACAATGACATCACAACACGCTATAACATCCGAATTCAGACTGTCCCATCAAGCATTGTGGCAGCCCTTTTTAAGTTCAGTAAAAAAGTTCTTTTTGAGGCTCCGCAATCTGAGCGAGCTGTGCCAAAAGTCGAGTTTTAAAATTTTAAGTTTATACACAACATCAAGGGATTTACATAAAACTATTGATGAGTTTTTCAAGCGTACGGGCATCAGGAACCGGATTTTGCTTTACAAGCGGTCCGCGTGTAAGCAAGGGAATGTTGTCTTCAAAACTTGGCCCAGTTTTTTCGTAGAAAACGCCGATTGGAATTTTATCGCCCCACTCAAGAGATTTTTCAAAGGCATTTATTCGGCTGCCAGTTGTGTAGTCTGTTTCAGAGAGTTTGTACACCCGCTGTTTGTACCACTTGAATGTATTGAGTTTGTTGAATGTAACACAGGGCTGAAGAACATCAACAAGTGAAAACCCCTGGTGGGAAATCGCCTTTGAAATGAGGTCTGTCAGGTGACTGACATCACCGGAAAAACCACGGGCCACAAAGCCGCAGTCCAAGCTGACTGCAAGTGCAAGCGGATTTAACGGTGTTTCAAAAACTCCGTGACTCTGGACCTTTGTCTTCATCCCTCTGTCGCTTGTCGGTGATGCCTGACCCTTTGTAAGCCCGTATATCTGGTTGTTATGCACGATCATCGTAATATCCGGGTTTCGCCGAATTCCGTGGATAAAGTGATTTCCGCCTTCACCGTAGGTGTCACCGTCTCCGCCGACCGCGAGAACAGTTAGCTCGTGGTTTGCAGCCTTTGCCCCGGTTGCAGGCGGGATTGTGCGGCCGTGAAGACTGTTAAACGTGTTGCACGTCATATAATGTGGGAACTTCCCCGACTGACCGATGCCTGAGACAATAAGCACTTCATGCGGCGATTTACCGAGTTTTACAAGGGCGGTTTTCACTGCTTTAAGTATGCTGAAATTCCCGCAACCCGGACACCAGGTCGTCTCACCACCTTTGTAATCTTCAAGTGAAACCATAGCTAAACTACCTCCATCTTCTTCAGTTCCCGGATGATGTGTTCAGGCGTAAAGGGCAGGCCGTCATATTTTAAAATGCTGTGAGAAACTGTAAACCCAAGCTCTGTTCTAAGCACTCTTGCAAACTGGCCGGTGGCATTATTTTCAACACAAACGGTTTCCCTCGTCTTGCCCAGGATTTTCATGGTTTTCTGTTCAGAAAAAGGGTAGATATCACTGAAGGAAATGAGATTTACACTGAGGCCTTTCCTTTCTAAACTATCAACTGTTTCTCGAAGCGCTCCATAGGTTGAACCCCAGCCAATAAGAGATAAGTCAGCGTCCACTTTGCCGTAGACTTCTGGAGGAGTTATCTCGCCGCTTAATCCACCAAGTTTAGCCATCCTTTTATCCGTCATTTTGATTCGGTTTTCAGCTGACTCATCGATATGCCCGGATTCATCATGTTCATCGCTATCCGCTACAACAACCGCCCCTACTGTGCCTGGAAGTAGGCGAGGCGAAACACCTGATTTAGTAAATTTGTAGCGCATATAACCTGTTCCATCCAGCTCAGAGTCCTTGGCGAGATGTCTCTCAACATTCACACGGTTTAAATCAAAGCGCTCGATTGAAAAGACTGTGTCAGCCAGATGTTGGTCGCTCAAGATGAACACAGGGATCTGATATTTATCCGCGATGTTGAATGCTTTGGCTGTGAGATAAATTGCTTCGTCAGCAGTCCTTGGCGCGAGCACACAGCGTGGGAACTCGCCCTGTGCAGCATGAAGCACAAACTCCAAATCGCCCTGCTCAGTCATAGTTGGAAGACCTGTTGCAGGCCCAGGGCGCTGACAGAGGAATATTACAATCGGTGTTTCAGTCATTCCCGCGAGTCCGAGCGCTTCAACCATTAGTGAGAATCCGCCGCCCGAAGTTGTGGTCATCGCGCGAACACCTGCAAAAGAGGCGCCGAGTGCCATTGTCAGAGCTGAAATCTCATCTTCAGCCTGCTCAACAACCACGCCAAGCAAATCAGCCTTTGACGCCACATAGTTCATCACGCCTGTGGATGGTGTCATGGGATAGGCTGAGAGAAACTTTAACCCCGATGCAAGCGCACCTAGGCCAACCGCATCGTTACCTGTAATAAGCATCCGTCTGTCTGGCGTTTCCCTAGGTTTTAAGCTAATATGGCATCTATCTGGATAATGTTTCTGCGCATAATCATATCCTGCCCGTGCCGATGAAATGTTACGTTCAACCACATCACAGCCTTTCTTTTCGAATGTCTGCTCAATCACCGCGGATAATATTTCAAAGGGGTAACAGAGCAGTCCAAGAGCCGCGCCAGTTGCAACAGTGTTCGTGTAAAGCCTGCTGCCACCCACCTCCTCGGCAACACTTCTGAGCGGGACGTGGAAAAACGCTTCATCTTCAGTGTCAACCTTCAAGGATTCGCGATCTAAAATCACAACACCTGAATCAAGCTCGCCTAGGTGCTCGTCAATAGAAGCTTTATCCAACGCAATTAAAATGTCTAAGCGCTCTCGCATCGCGTAAATAGGCTTGTCGCCTGTGCGGATGTAAAAATAATTATGTCCTCCTCGAACCCTGGAAAAATAGTGTTGCACGCCAAAGACAAAGTGTCCGCCGCGCTGAAAAGTTCTGGCAAGAACAGAGCCGATTGTCTGAATACCCTGCCCAGCCTCGCCGCCAACCTTTAATCCAACTTCAACCGTATCAATCGCCTCCCCCGCACCTAGTTAAAGACCTCTAGCATAATTCAAAAGCCCGCCTGCAAGCAGAACCTCACGCTCCCGACTTGAAACATCCAGCCTCACCAAAATCTCCCGTCCATCAACATCTGCAGACAACTCAATCTGCCCGTCTTTTATCTTGTCTCTAGCGCTTATAATCTTTACCCTGACGCCGGGTTCAAGGCTGTCATAGTCAGCGCTGTCATTGAATTCAAGAGGCAGGATACCGAAGTTCACAAGATTTGATTTATGGATTCGAGCATAGGATTTTGCGAGAACCGCGTTAACACCGAGATAGCGCGGCGCAAGAGCCGCGTGCTCACGAGACGAACCCTGGCCATAGTTATCGCCGCCCACTACAACGCCTCCGCCAGCATTTTTCGCGCGTCCTGCAAACCCTGGGTCAATGCGAGTGAAGACAAACTCGGATATGGCTGGCACATTACTTCGAAGAGGCAGAATAGCCGCGCCCGCAGGCATAATGTCATCGGTTGAAATATTATCACCAACTTTAAGCAAAACCACGCCCTCAACATCTGTGGGTAGTGGGTCCATCCGCGGCAGAGGCTGAATATTCGGCCCTCGAATTATTTCAAGTGTGTCTGTATCACTGACTGGAGGAATTATCATTGAGTCATCTAAGAGAAGATTAGCAGGCTGGCTGACAACTGGATACTCTCCAAGCTCGCGTGGATCAGTAATCTTGCCGGTAATAGCCGCAGCTACAGCAACCTCAGGGCTGCAAAGATATACACGGTCATCTTTTGTGCCCGACCTGCCCGGAAAATTACGTGTAAAAGTCCGCAGAGACACTGTATCTGTTGCTGGAGCCTGCCCCATGCCGATGCAGCCCAAGCAGCCTGGCTGATGAATCCGCGCACCAGCTTTTACAAGACTCAGATATCCTGTTCCAGTCGCGAGGTTTTCAAGCACCTGCCGAGAGCCAGGATTTATTTCAAAGCTCACATCGGGGTGCGTGGTTCTATCTTCAAGCACACTTGCCGCAACCAAAAGATCGCGCAGAGACGAGTTAGCGCAGCTGCCAAGTATAACCTGCGAAACAATTTCACCAGCAATCTCGCTCACCTTAACAACCCGGTCAGGCGATGACGGCTGAGCAATCAAAGGCTCAAGAGAACTGAGGTCGATTTTGATAGTCTCATCATAAGCCGCGCCAGAATCAGCTTTAAGCTCAGACCAATCCGCTTCACGGCCCTGGCTGCGTAGAAAGTCAAGCGTCACATTATCAGAGGGAAAAACCGATGAAGTAGCGCCTGCCTCTGTGCCCATATTGCAAATCGACGCTCTGCTCGGAACATCAAGTGTTGCCACGCCCGGTCCAAAATATTCGAGGACCCGTCCAACTCCGCCTTTCACGGTTAGACGACGGATAACCTCAAGCACAATATCCTTTGCAGAAACCCAGGGCGAAAGTCTGCCAGTTAGCTCAACACCAACAACCTTGGGCATCTTGAGATGAAAAGACCTACCTGCCATAGCCATTGCCACATCAAGCCCGCCAGCTCCTATTGCGAGCATCCCAAGCCCGCCGCCAGTGGGTGTGTGACTGTCAGAGCCAAGCAGGGTTTTACCGGGTTTTCCAAACCGCT
>Ga0255052_10002326_pt1 | contig 13812 bp, 16 predicted proteins | sample JV7_2_21_MG_FD_188632 | JGI IMG/M metagenome (GOLD analysis project Ga0255052, IMG submission 188632) | Seawater microbial communities from Jervis Inlet, British Columbia, Canada - JV7_2_21 | ecosystem: Environmental > Aquatic > Marine > Inlet | place: Canada: British Columbia | collected... | reverse complement strand
CACTCCTCACCCAATGTGCCCGACATCGACCTGCTGATCCGCACCAGCGGTGAGCAGCGTCTGAGCGATTTCCTGCTCTGGGAATCAGCCTACGCGGAGCTCTACTTCACCAAGACGTACTGGCCTGATTTCGACCGCAAGGAGCTGGCTCGCGCGGTCGAGGCGTTCAGTCGCCGCAATCGTCGCTTCGGCGCCCTGCGGGAGGTCGAGGAGTTGGCGTCGTGACCGTCAAGAAGCTCGGCGCGATTCTCTTCATCTTCGCCTGCACGGCGGTTGCCTGGTTCACTCTCGGCGCATCTGTCCTGCATCGCACCAGCACCTCGAGCTCCGAACTTTCTCAGCATGTGAGCCAGTTGTGGGGAGGCCGTCACTCTCAGGCCGCGCCCGCTGCCTGGTACTGGCGTTCACGCTCGGTGACCAAGCAGATCGAAGACACCGACAGCCAGGGAAACGTCGTGACTCGCGAGGTGAAGGAGGACGTCTTCGAGAAGGTCACGGTCCCACTTCTGTCGAGCCGGGTCAAGGTCGCCCTCGACCTCGAGCATCGCCGCAAGGGCCTGCTCTGGCACGACACCTACACTGTGGACTTCACCGGTGAGTACACGGCCCGCCTGCCCGACGATGCGACCAGCCCCCTCGACCTGCACTACACCTTCCCCTCGACAGAAGCCATCTACGACGACTTCGAGTTCATTGTCGACGGAAAGAATGTCGCGTCGGTCGCCGACTTGTCACAAGGCGCCACTGCGCGCGCGGCTGTTGTCCCCGGTGAGGAAGCAACATTCGCGATTACCTACCGTTCCCGCGGTCTCGATCATTGGCAGTACCTTTTCGCATCTTCAGGCATTGCTCAGATACGTGATTTCTCGCTTTCTCTCCAGACCGACTTCAACGATCTGGATTTCGTTCCGGGGACTCTGTCGCCGACCGCCAAGAGCCGCACTGCAGACGGCTGGAAACTGGAGTGGGACTTCGCCAGTCTGGTCAGCGGCCAGAACATCGGCTTAGACCTCCCCAACAAGCTCAATCCGGGGCCATTGACCGCGCGCATCACTTTCTTTGCTCCCGTCTCCCTGCTTTTCTTCATCACCGTGTTGGTGATGCTCAGCGCTCTGGGGCATCTCGAGCTTCACCCGATGCATTACTTCTTTCTTGCCGCCGCTTTCTTTTCCTTTCATCTTCTGCTGGCCTACCTGGTCGACCATCTCTCGATCAACCTGGCCTTCGTGATCTCCGCGGCAGTAAGCGTCGGCCTGGTCGTGAGCTATTTGCGCCTGGTCTGCGGTCTCGACCGCGCAGTTCGTTACGCCGGCGCAGCCCAATTCGTGTTCTTGGTGCTCTTCAGCTACGCCTTCTTTTTCGAGGGATACACCGGCCTGGCGGTCACACTGGGAGCCGTCTCGACCCTCTTCGCTCTCATGCAGCTCACAGGTCGCGTGAACTGGGAGCATGCGTTCTCCTCGCGCGGGCGAAGCCCTGCGACCGAACTGGCCGCCGAAATCAGGGGGTAGACGGATGACACTCCTATCGAGTACTCACCGACTGAGTGCGCTCGCCGCGCAGGGTGCGACGACACTTGTCCATCTAACCTGGCGACCACGAGTGTCGCTGGCTACTTGATCGCGCCTTCGTAGCCGGCCAGACGACGCAACAGCCCCGTCTGACCCACGTGGTAGGACTCGTGGAAGACGAGACCGGCGAGGAGAGACGCCACCGTCTCCTCGTCGCGACCGAAGGGACTCTCAGGTATCACGCGAGCCATGCCGGCATCATCCAGGCTGTCGAGCCCGGAGAGAATCATCTCCTGGGTGCGTTCGAGACCCCTGAGGATCTCAGCGATCGTCATCGCCCGCGACGATTCGGTCAAGGGGTCCGAGCCCCGGCGATAGGGGCGCGCTTGCTCCTCACTGAGCATGCCTTCGCTCCCGAGAAGCTCAAGAATGCTCGCTCGACCGGCCAGGATGTGACCCAGCACCCAGTTGAGGCAGTTGCCGGCGGGCTCCGGGGCCAGGAGGCTCTCCTCATCCGTCAGGCCGGCCGAGTTCACCTTGATCACGTAGTAGTTGAACCCGATCTGGGTCTTCAGAATCTCCTGTGGCATTCATGCTCCTTTCAACCGATTCTCGTTGCCGTGACCGTCGCCTACTCGTTGCCAGAGGCTGTTGCACGCGTCAGCAAAAGAACCTCCTCGACGGGGATGGCAGGGACCGTGCCGCGGAAGCCTCTGGTCGCCGTGGCGGTGAACAGACTGTCGAGAATCGCCTCCTCCACAGACTCGGTCACTGCGAGAAAGAGTCCGCTCATCGCTTCGTTGTCGACCACCGGCCGGTCCATCACCGCCGGCTGAGAGCCGCGACGAATCCTGCGTCCCTCATGAGTCGAGAAGGCGATGGCGTAGTCACCACTCCCATTGCTGCCGTAACCGCCCGTCCGCGCCATGCCGTAGAGACTGCGCTGCGCCATGCGCCTCAAGTTGCGGTGACCAAGCGGCGCGTCAGTCGCCACAACCATCATCAGAGACCCGTCAGGCGTCTGTGGCCGCGTCACCGCAGCAGCAGCGTGTTGCTCGAGAAAGACTCCCAGCGGCGTTCCCTCGATCCGCGAGGGCAGCCCGCTGATTGCCAAGGGTCCGCCGAAGTTGGACTGCACCAGAACACCTACGGTCCAGCCGCCCTTTTCGCTCTCCAACCGCCGCGACGCCGACCCGATGCCACCCTTGAATCCGAAGCAGACGGTTCCCGCGCCGGCGCCAACGGCTCCAAGACTCACTGGTCCACTCCCGGCGTCGGCGATCGCTCGCCGAACCTCCGCTTCACCCAATGGCCGCGCGCGAATATCACTCAGGTAACCATCGTTGGTTTCTCCGACGACAGGGTTGATGGATCTGACCTCTTCCATCTCTGGCAGCGACAGCATGTAACTGATCAGACCGTCGGCAACTCTGGGAACGTTCAGTGTTCCGGTGAGAAGGATCGGCGTCTCGAGCTCGCCCAGCTCGTTGACCTGCGTACTGCCGAGCAGCTTGCCAAAGCCGTTGCCGACAACGATTGCTGCCGGCACCTTGCTGTGGAAGAGGTTGCCGCCATGGGGCAAGATCGCGGTGATACCAGTGTTGAAACGGGGAGTGTCTTTCAGCGTGAAATGACCGACTTCGACCCCGGGCACGTCGGTGATGGCGTTGAAGGGGCCCGGCGGCAGCACTCCGATCTCGATGCCCAGCTGGCGCGCCCGCGCCCGCGCACCTTGATCCTCGCCGGCCGAACCGAGGCTCACCGACGTCAGCGAGAGGGTCAGGACCATCAAGAAACGAAACAGCATGCGCATTCCCAGCTTCAACCTCCGGATCGACCAGCTCTCTCGAGGTGCCTGGAGAACGTGATCTGGTCGATATTCGACCCGCAAACCAGAAGTCCCACCCTCTTGCCGAGCAGGTGCTCGCGTAGCGGTCCCCGGAGTGCCGCCGTGGCTGCCGCACCGGCCGGCTCGACGGCGAGCTTCATCTCATCGAAGAGCAGCTTCATCGCCGAGCACATCTCGTCGTCAGACACCTTGACCAACTCGTCGACGTATCTGCGGCAGAGGCCGAAGCTGTAGGGCTCCGTATGTGGCGCCCCGAGGCTGTCGGCAATCGTTCGCACCCGGTCGATCGCCTCGGGCTTTCCGGAATCGAAGCTCCGATGCATCGTGTCCGCCCCCTCCGGCTCGACGCCAAAGACCAGACAGTGCGGCTCGACTTCCTTGACCGCAGCCGCAACTCCGGCACAAAGGCCGCCGCCGCCAATCGGAACGACCACCGCATCGAGACCCGGCACCTGGTTCACCCACTCCAGCCCGACTGTTGCCGTACCGGTGATGGTCGTGCGCCCCTCGAAGGGGTGGATGAAGGCTCGGCGCTCTTCATGCTCTATTCGGCGCACCTCGTCGAACGCCTCGTGTACGTCGTCGACGAACACGATCTCGGTTCCGTAGGCCTTGCACCCGGCGACCCGGGCCGCATTGGCGCTCTTCGGCATCACCACCTTGGCCGTCGTTCCCAAGGCCTGAGCCGCATACCCCACTGCCATCGCGTGATTGCCGGCGGAGACCGCCGTCACCCCCCTCTCGAGCTCTGCCTTATCGAGCGCCAGCATGTTGAGGAGAGCTCCTCGAGGCTTGAACGTCCCGGCGAACTGAAACAGCTCGAGCTTGAGAAAGACCTCGGTGTCGCGGCCCAACTCCGCGTCGATTCTGCGCCCCCGCCAGCGCCAGACCGGCGTCTCGCGCACCAGCTCACCGAGGCGCTCGCGGGCGTTTCGTATCTCCTCGAGCGAGGGCGACCTCTCGTCATGCATGGACTCAATCATACGTCCAGCTCGCAAGAGGTTGGTCCGCCACGTCAGGAAGTTCGCCGCGCCACCAGGCTCCGCATCGTTCCCCTGGCTCTCCTGCGTTCCGGATCGATCTCGAAGCCGACCCGACGAAGCGCTCCCTCGGTATCCCTGTTGGGATGACAACCACCGGTGATGAGAGTCCAGGCCGGCTGCGCCACATCCTGAAGCACTGAGACAGCATGAACCTCAGAGCGTACGTGCTCGAGCATCCGGAGCTCGCCATCGGGCAGCAGGACCCGACCCACTTCGGCCAGGCCGCGCTCGGGATCACCCACCGAGCAAAAGACGAGGCTCGAGACCACCGTATCGAAAGTGCCGTCTTTGAACGGCAACTCTTCGGCGCTGCCGACGACCAGGAGCACATGGTCCGCCTTCTCTCGAGCCGATCTCAGAAGCAGGAGATCGAGCTCCAGACCGACAACAGTGATCGGGGGGTCATACAAGGGGAGGTTGCGCCCGGTGCCACAGCCCACTTCGAGCGTCCTGCCCTTCGCTCCCGAGACCACCCAGCGTCGCCAGCGCCCGAAGCCGAACCGATCCACCATTCCCATGTAGAGATCGTAAATCCATGGAATCTGTTCGACACCTCTCATTGAAGACACGACTGTACCCGAAGCGCAGGGGGTTCTCTTGTCAGCGGCCGCGAAGGTGGTGTAGATGGTCTCGCGACCACGTTCCAGGGAGCCCCGCGCGCTGCCGACCGCGCTTCTGGCATCCGCTGGATGCTAGCCGCCAGCCTGGATCTCGCGAATTCGCCGGTCTTTGACGGCCCACAGATCTCCCACCCATTCCTGAAAGCGCTCGCGGAACTGCGGATCGTTCAGGTAGTCCCCACCGAGCAGCTCCTCCGGAATCGGGAGCTCACGAACGTGAACGACGACTCGCGTAACGCGACCACAGACAAAGTCCCAAAACCGTGTCGATCGGCCTGTGTAGATCACTGTCACATCGAGCATCGAACGCAAGGAATCGCCCATGGCATCGAGGACAAAGGCGATTCCGCCCGCCCTGGGCCGTAGCAGGTGACGGTACGGCGAGCGCTGCCGACCGTGCTTTTCCTTCGAGAACCGGGTGCCCTCGAGAAAGTTCAGGATCGTCGTCGGCGTGTTCCGGAAACGGCGGCAGGCCTCCCTGGTGGACTCGAGATCCTTCCCCACGAGCTCGGGATGGCGAGCAAGAAACTCTTTCGAGTAGCGTTTCATGAATGGCATGTCGAGCGCCCACCAGGCGAGACCCAGGATCGGCACCCAAATGAGCTCGCGCTTGACGAAGAACTTGAGAAACGGGATGCGCTGGTGGAAGGCTCGCTGCAGCGCCAGCACGTCTGCCCATGACTGATGATTCGAGCTCACCAGGTACCAACTATGGCGCTCGAGATTCTCGACACCTTCGATCACCCACTCGGTGCGCTGAATCGACGTCAGAATCGCGTTGTTGACGCCCACCCAGCATTGGGCTGCCCACATGAGTGCAGGATCGAGTCCGCGCCGCCACGCTGGAATCGGCACTATGAGCTTGAGCAAGGCCAGTGCAAAGAGCGGCATGGCCCAGAGCACGGTGTTGAAGAAGATCAGTACAAAGAACAGACAACCGCGGACGACCGATGGAAGGGCACGAAACATCGATATTCTCCTCGCGGATGATACGCGACCTCCAGCCACGACGGTGCGGCAAGCCGGGATTCTCCGAGCGGGAACCTCCCGAGCCAGATCTGTCTCTGAACATCAGTGCCCCAAGGCCAGGAAAGCGGCTAGACTCCCCGCCGAGGTGAGGCACGAATCGCTCATGTTGCCCCCGGTGAAGCCAGTCCCGACAACGACCTCCGCGACATCTCCTGTCGTTGTGTGTCGTCTTTTCTCTCTCGCCCTCGGCCTACTCCTGGCGCACGGCTCACTTCGGGCAGCAACCGTCGAGGACGTGCGCCTGAAGATGGGCTCCCGGTTCGAGATCACGGCCATCTCTAGCGACGAAAGTGCTGCGCGGGCTGCGATCGACGCAGCCTACGATGAGATCGACCGCATCGAGTCCCTGATCTCGAGCTGGAAAACTACATCCGCTACCAGCACAGTGAACGCCCTTGCCGGGCAGGGTCCGGTCCCGGTCCCACGGGAGCTGTTCAATCTCGTCCGGCGCTCACTCAAAGTCTCGGAGTTGACCGCCGGCGCATTCGACATCAGCTTCGCAGGTGCCGGACAGCTCTGGGACTTCAAGAGCGCCGCGCCACGCCTTCCAGAGCCGGACAAGATCCGCTCTGCACTCAGTGTCGTGGACTACAAGCTCATCCAGCTGGACGAGAGGGCCGGTACCGTTGACCTCACCCGATCCGGCATGCGCATCGGCTTTGGCGCCATCGGCAAGGGCTACGCGGCAAACCGAGCCGTGCATGTTCTCAAGGAGCTCGATATCGACGGCGGAGTCGTCAATGCGGGAGGCGACCTGTTGGCATTTGGGCGTCAGGAAGATGGCGACCCCTGGACGGTCGCGATTGCCGACCCCCTCCACCGCGACAAGGTGTTCGCATACCTGGAGATCTCTGACACCGCCATCGTCACATCCGGCGACTACGAAAGCTTCATCGAGATCGAAGGCGTTCGCTATTCCCACATACTCGATCCCCGCACTGGATTCCCGGTTCGCGATGTGCGCAGCGCCACCGTTCTCTGTCCCGATGCTGAGCTGGCAGACGCCCTGGCCACGGGCATCTCGGTCCTCGGCCCTGAGGCCGGGCTAGAGCTTCTCAACCGTCTGAAGAACATCGACGGGATCATCGTCGACTCCGAAGGGGAGCTCTCTTTCTCGGACAATCTGAAATCGCGGTTTATTGAAAAAGAGGTCACCGAATGAAGAAGCTCCTTCTTGTCACGCTCCTTCCCCTGCTCCTGGCAACAGGATGTGCCACGGTCGCGCCCTGGGAGCGCGACGTGCTGGCGCTTCCGGCCATGGAGCTCGATGATGCCCTGTGTCAGCGCTTCGAGCGTAACGCCGAGGTCTACCGCGAGGGCGCTGTCGGTGCCAACGGAGGCAAATCCGGGGGAGGCTGCGGATGCTCCTAGGGTCACGTGCAATTCGATTCGTGGCACTTGCGGCTCTGATGGCCTCGGTGCCCGCGTTCGCCCAGGATTCCAAGCCTCCGGCCACGGTCGGAGACATCGACGTTGATTTTCTTCTCAACTACTACACGCAAGACGGAGACCACTCTCCGGTCACCGGCGGCATCGGCACTGAAGAGCTCGACGTCATCACTCCGGTCATCATCGTCAATTGGAAGAAAGGCGATACCTGGACCTACCGCGGAGAGCTGACGATCGACAGCATTACGTCCGCTTCAACCGACAACATGGACCTCGGCGAGACACATGTGAGCGGTGCCTCGCGCCAGGACTCGCGCGCGTTCACCGCCATCACCGCAACTCGCGACCTCGGAGGTCAAGAGATCGGACTTTCTTTCGGACTCTCGAGGGAATACGACTATCAATCAGTGATGGCAGGAGCAAGCTGGTCTCGCGGCTTTCGACAGGAGAACAGAACCGTCGCCGCTTCCCTGCGCCACTACGCGGACACTGTCGAGCTGTACGAAATCGACGGTGTCAAGCGCGGTGACGACAGTCGCTCGACAACCGACCTGTCTCTCTCTTTTACCCAAGTACTGGGGAAGAACACCGTCGGCTCGATCGAGATGTCGCTGAGCTCGCAAAGCGGCTTCCTCTCAACTCCCTTTCACGAGGTCATTCTCGCCCCGGGCGTTACCTATCCCGACGGTCAAAGGGTTGCCGAGCGACTGCCAGACAGCCGGACCAGAACGGCTCTCGGCCTCCGACTCAACCATGCATTCTCGAAGCGCATTGTGCTGAGGTCTTCCATTCGCTTCTATGACGACGATTGGGGGGTCACCGCGGGAACTTTCGAGATCGAGCCCCATTTTCGTCTTCCCGCCAAGCGGGACATGTGGATCTATCCGATCCTGCGCTACCACTCACAGGACAGCTCCGAGTACTTCTGGCTGCCCCGGACATCGATCGGGTACCGCCAGTTCATCACCGCCGATCGCGACCTGAGTGAGTTCACTAGCGAGAAAGTCGGCCTTGGCTGGCGGACCGAACTGGGATCAACTGCCAGCGGCTGGAAGCGCCGCCTTCGCTACTTCGAGAGCCGAATCACCAACTACTCTCGCGACGACGGACTCGACGCGATCTCTCTGTCCTTCGCCATGGGAATGCGGTTCTGATGCGACGCTGTCTCGTTCCCATCGCTCTCACATTGCTCGCTATCGCGCCACTGGCGGCGGCGGAGCTCGACCAGCACGGCAAAGCCCACCCGTGGATGGGTGCGACAGATCGCTACACCGTGATCGACTTCGCCGCGGCATGGTGCGGGCCCTGCTGGCAAACCCTCCCCAAGCTGCAGGTCCTCGCCCAAGCTCATCCATCTGTCGACTTCCTGGTGGTAAGTGTCGACGACGAGGTGGAAGGGCGTGACCGCCTGGTTGAAGGAATCCCCCTGACGATTCCTGTCCTGTGGGATGAGGACTACGTGATCGCCGAGCACTATCGCCCGGCAGCGATGCCCGCAACCTTTGTCCTGGACCCCGATGGCGAGGTCATCTACCAACACGTCGGATCGGCACAGAAGGACTGGCTGACCTTCGAGAAATTGATCGAAGATCTCCCCTCTGCGAAAAAGCCCTCTACCGACGACAGCTGATCCCTCGCCGACCCCTGACTCTGAGGTCTCGGGCCCTTGACCTGTAGCGGACAGGTCCGTCTCCAACTCATCCGAAGAGTCATTGCGGACTAGACTCGAACCTGGATCAACCCAGGAGGTTACGCAATGAGAGTCCGGCTGCCTTCACTCTTCTTCTCGCTTCTCGTTATCGCTGCGATCTCGTCGCCACCCGTCGCTGCACAGGACCAGGCTCCGCTCAGGCTTTCTGCCTCGGAGACCCATCTTTCAGAGATCAGCTCCTCGCTCGCGCGTATAGCCGATCTGCTGGAATCGCAGATCAAGGGTCGACGCCTAGATCTCGTCATGCAGCGAATCGAGCTCAGGCAACGTCGGCTGGCGCCACTCGAGTCGCGGCTGCGCTCAGCTCGTGCCAGCAGGAGATCCGATCTGCATCAACGCCTTCGTCTCGAATCCCAGCTCGAAGACACGGCCAACCAATTCGAGTCCGGAGTGCTCGAAATAGAGCCTGCCGAGCTTTCGAGGATGACCGATCACTTCGAATCGGAGCTCGCCCTCATCAAGGCGCGCATGCAGGCTGCAGACGACCAGATCGCCGCGCTAGAGAACGAGGTCACCCGGTACCGCAACGAGATCGAGGACTGGGAATCCTGGGTCGACCGAGAGCTGAGCGATCTGTAGATCCGGTTCAAAAGAAGAGCCGCGATTGCGTGCTAGGCTGGTTGCGACATCAGATCAGAGACCTTGGTCAGAACGCGCGGCTGAAGGCGGCTGCCCGGATCGCCGTTCCTCAAACTGACGTCAAGGAGACGCAATGAAGTACCAGCTCACAATCAACGACAAGGTGCGCGAGGTCGACGTCGATCCCGGGACACCGCTGCTCTGGGTTCTGCGTGATGATCTCCAACTCACCGGCACCAAGTACAGCTGCGGCGTCGCCCAGTGCGGCGCTTGCACCGTGCATATCGACGGCAAGCCGACACGCTCCTGCGTGCTCCCCGTGAATGCTGTGAGGGGACGAGAGGTGACGACAATCGAGGGTGTCGGAGGGTCTCTCGCAGCCGCCGTACAAGAGTCCTGGGACGAGATCCAGGTCCCTCAATGCGGCTACTGCCAGTCCGGCCAGGTGATGACTGCCATTGCTCTCCTCGACAAGGTTCCGAGCCCGAGCGATGACGAGATCTCTGCCGCCATGACCGGCAACATCTGTCGCTGCGCCACCTATCCCCGCATTCGCAAGGCCGTCCATCAGGCAGCCGGCAAACTGGAGGGCTGACCGTCATGCGTAGGATTACACACCGCGCTCCCGGCCTCGACAGACGACAGATTCTCAAGGGAGGACTCGCCATTGGTGGCGGTATCGTCATCGGCCTCAGGCTCACGCCGCGTGCGGTCGCTGAGATGACTGCCGAAGGTGAAGTGATGCCCAACGCCTTTGTTCGCATCGCGCCCGATGGGACAATCACTGTGCTCTCGAAGCACATCGAGTTCGGTCAAGGCACCTACACCGGCCTTGCCACAGTCTTGGCCGAAGAGCTCGATGCCGACTGGTCGCAGGTCAGCGTCGAATCGGCACCGGCGGATGTCGAGAAGTACAAGAACCTGTTCTTTGGCGTCCAGGGCACCGGCGGCTCGACCGCCATGGCCAACTCCTGGCAGCAAATGCGGCAGGCAGGCGCAACCGCCCGCGCTCTGCTCGTCGCGGCAGCAGCAGAGACCTGGGGCGTTCCCACGGGTGAGATCACGGTCGAGGAGAGTGTCGTCAGTCACCGGACCAGCGGACGCTCGGCGACGTTCGGCGAACTGGTCGACAAGGCCGCAACTCTCGAGCCACCGACCGAGGTCTCCCTCAAGTACCCATCCGACTTCACATTGATCGGCCGCGAGAACCTGCCTCGAGTCGATGTCCCCGACAAGGCGCGTGGCAAGGCGCAGTTCACCTTCGACCTCGACCTTCCCGGGATGCTGACGGCATTGATCGCGCGCCCGCCGCGTTTTGGTGGTTCGGTTGCCAGCGTCGACGCCGAAAACGCCAAGAGGATTCCCGGCGTCGTCGAAGTCGTCACGATTCCTCGACGAGATCGCACACGCCACCGGCCGTGATCCGGTCGAGTTGCGCCGCGAGTTGCTGGCCGACCATCCGCGCCATCTCGGCGTCTTGAACCTCGCGGCCGAAAAGGCCGGCTGGGGGAGCCCCTTGCGCGAAGGTCTGGCCCGCGGGGTCGCCGTGCACGAGTCCTTCAGTTCGTTTGTGGCGCAGATAGTCGAACTTTCCGTTGCCGAGGACGGCATGCCAAAGGTCGAGCGCGTGGTCTGTGCCGTCGACTGCGGCATCGCCATTAATCCCGACGTCATTCGTGCCCAAATGGAGAGCGGCATCGGATTTGGCCTGGGAGCGGCACTCCACAGCGAGATCGTGCTCGAGGAGGGTCGAGTCAAACAGTCGAACTTCCACGACTACCGTTCGTTGAGGATTCACGAGATCCCGACAGTCGAAGTACACATCGTTCCGTCCGGCGCGCCGCCGACTGGCGTTGGCGAGCCTGGCGTGCCGCCGATCGCACCGGCCGTCGCGAACGCCTTTGCTGTCCTGACCGGCCGCCGGGTCCACCGGCTGCCTTTTCGGAGATTCGAAACGGAAAGGGAGGTGAGTGCATGACCCGGCCAGCAAGCGTCCTACTGCTACTCATCGCGGTAGCAGTCGCCGGTTCTGCCGCTCGTGCCAAGGACGGTCAGGCTTTGAACCCACCGCAGGCCTTCGACTCGATCACCGACAAGGCCGAGCGATCAGTCGGGCTATTCACTGAAGCAGCAAAGGTCCTGACCCACCCACGGTGCATCAACTGCCATCCGGCCGGCGATCAGCCTCTGCAAGGGACCTCCGACCGCTTGCACGAACCGCCGGTTCAGCGCGGCCGCGGAGGCCTGGGAGCCACCGGGATGCGATGCCGCACCTGTCACTCGACCGCCAACTTCGATCCCGGCCGGGTCCCAGGTGCTCCGTTGTGGCGTCTTGCTCCCTCCGGCATGGCCTGGGAAGGATTAACTCTCACCGAGCTCTGCGAGCAAATCAAGGACCCGGAGCGTAATGGTCGTCGAACGCTCGGCGAGATTCTCGAGCACGTGAGTGAAGACGCGCTCGTGGGTTGGGGTTGGTCTCCGGGAGCTGACCGGGAACCAGTTCCTGGCAGTCAAGAAGAGTTCGGCGATCTCATCCGGGTCTGGATCAAGACCGGTGCGGTCTGTCCTTGAAGATCTCCGCTATGAAACGGTAGATCAGCTTCGCCGCCGTGAAGGCCGACGGCGGGTGACCGGGCAGGAGCTCGACGACATCGAATCCGACGACATTGCGTCGCCGCGCAACTTCGGCGAGTAGCCCGTCCACCTGATACCAATCGAGTCCACCGGGCTCTGGAGTGCCGGTCGCTGGAATGATCGAGGGGTCGAAGCCGTCCACATCGATGGTAACGTAGACATCGTCGGTCAGCAGGTCGACAACGCGTCGCACCCAGTCCCTTACCGGCTCGCCGACGATCTCGCGCGCCCAAAACACGCGCGCCTCATCGAGCTTCTCGACTTCACCGCTGTCGAGGCTTCGAATCCCCACCTGGACGATTGGACAGATTTCACGCACTCGCGCCATGACGCATCCGTGGTTATGGGTCGAGCCGTGGTACGACTCGCGAGTGTCCGCATGGGCATCGATCTGCAGAACCGAGACCCCGAGGTGCCGCCGGGCCGCCGCCTGAACCGCGCCAATCGTCACCGAGTGCTCTCCACCCAGAACGATCGGCAACTGGCCGCCATCTAGAATCCGCCCGACGCTCTCTTCGACTTCGGTTGCCAGAACTCGAGGACTGCCCTCGAACTCGACCGGCTCGAGCACTGTGATGCCACGCTTCCATGGCTCGCTCTCGGTTTCGATATCCCACACCTCGACATACTGTGAGGCGTCGATAATCGCGGCCGGACCGCCGGCCGAGCCTTTGAGCCAGCTCGACGTCGCGTTGTACGGCACCGGCAGAATCGCCGCTGCCGCGTCCGCGGTCTTTGCAATGGAAGCTGGAAGATCGAGAAAGATCCTCGGGTGAGAGTCATCGTTCGAGGTCGCCACGGCCCGATTCTACGGCCCCTGGGCTCGACTACCGTAGACTTCGCCCATGAGCTCCAATAGAAAGCCTGACCAAGAAGGAAAAGCTTCCCTCAACGCCGGTATTGGTGCCGCCCTGGGCGTCGCGCTCGGCAACATCGCCGTAGGCGTCGGTGTCGGTGTTGCCCTCGGCGCGGCTATCGGAGCAGCCATGGGAGCACAGCAGGGGAAGAAGTAGGGATAGAGGCTTGTGAGGCGGCGAGGCGGTGAGGACGCCCCTGTCAAGCTCTTGAGAAGATCCTCCGGCGGCGAATTAGGGGGACACCATCCGGATGGTCACAGGAAAGCGACCGTAGCAGAGCAGCATATGGATGTGGATGATCCATCGCCTGCTGCACAATGGTGTCCCCCTATTTCGCCGCTCCCCCCGGCCGACAGGGGCGTCGACCGCTTCTAGGAGTGGGGGATGCCCCTCTGCTCGTGGGCCTCTTGCCTCAGGACCCCGGGACCCCACCACCGGCGAGCGCAGCGAGCAATCGGTCCACAAACGCCTCCTGCGCATCGTTGATCTTCACTCGCGCCTCGGCGAGCGGAAAGAACCGCCCCTCGTCGACCTCCGGAATCTCGATGAACCGTCCCGAACCGCTCGGCCACTCGAGATCGAATCCGTTC
>Ga0255052_10002325_pt1 | contig 13813 bp, 13 predicted proteins | sample JV7_2_21_MG_FD_188632 | JGI IMG/M metagenome (GOLD analysis project Ga0255052, IMG submission 188632) | Seawater microbial communities from Jervis Inlet, British Columbia, Canada - JV7_2_21 | ecosystem: Environmental > Aquatic > Marine > Inlet | place: Canada: British Columbia | collected... | reverse complement strand
GCTGGACATGACCAGGCTGGGATTCGAGGCCGAGTCCCTGCGCACGTTCGAGCAGGCGATTCTCAAGCCATTCGGCATGGTTCTGGTGACCGGACCCACCGGATCGGGAAAGACCAATACTCTCTACTCGGCCTTGCAGCGCATCAACACGTCTGAGACCAACATCATGACCGCCGAGGACCCGGTGGAGTTCAATCTGGTCGGTGTCAATCAGGTACAGATGAAGGAGCAGATCGGTCTCAACTTCGCCGCTGCGCTGCGCTCCTTCTTGCGGCAGGATCCCAACATCATCCTGGTGGGTGAGATCCGCGACTTCGAGACCGCCGAAGTCGCGATCAAGGCCGCCCTGACCGGGCATCTGGTGCTCTCCACCCTGCACACCAACGACGCGCCCTCGTCCATCAACCGTCTGATGAACATGGGTATCGAGCCCTTCCTGGTGGCCAGCTCGGTCAATCTCATCGCCGCCCAACGTCTGGTGCGACGGATCTGCACCAGCTGCAAGGAGCCCATCGAGGTCCCGGATCAGGCGCTCATCGATGTCGGCCTCTCGGCCCAGGAAGTCAAAGCGATCAAACTGTTTCGCGGCAAGGGCTGCGAGCGCTGCAACGGCACCGGCTTCAAAGGCCGTGTCGCCCTCTTCGAAGTCATGGACGTGGACGAGGAGATGCGCGAGCTGATTCTCTCCGGCGGCAGTGCCAACGAGCTCCGTCAACAAGCGATAGAGAACAGCATGATCAGCCTGCGCGAGAGCGGCCTGCAGAAGATCCGCGAGGGTGTGACCACCATGGAAGAGGTCATCCGCGAGACCGTCGCCTAGACCAGCCTGCTAGGCGCGACTATCCCAGAGCACATCCTTGGTGCCCTTTTTCGCGTTCTCGTAGCGCGACATCACAAACAGCGCATCGGAGAGCCGGTTCAGGTACCGGACGGTGTAGGCGCCGACTGGCTCCTGGGCGGCCAGAGTGACGAGATCACGCTCGGCTCGTCGGCAGACCGTACGGGCTAGATGCAGGTGGGCGGCACCCGCCGATCCTCCAGGCAGGACAAAATTCTGCAACGGCTCGAGCTCGGTGGAGAGCTCATCCATCAGTCCCTCGAGAGCGACCACGTGGCCCTCTTCGACAGCCGGCACCGGCATCGACTCCTTGTCCTCTTCCAGGACACAGAGATCCGCGCCCAGATGGAACAGTTCGTTCTGGATCCGGGACAACTCAGCAGAGATCCGACTCTCGAGATCGAGTCCCAGAGCCACCCCGATCGCCGCGTTGAGCTCGTCGACCGTGCCATAAGCCGCAATGCGAGCAGAGTCCTTACTGACCCGCTGGCCCCCGCCGAGAGCGGTGGTGCCGTCGTCTCCGGTTCGCGTGTAGACTTTCGTAATTCTCGGCATGAACCGTGGTCCCCCGAACCGCACCGAGTCTAACCCAAGCGCCGGAGACCGTCCGTTGACCTTTACCGATCCCTCAGGTCCCAGAGTCGTTCTCCAAGCACCCGTAAACGGGGGCATCGGCTGGTTGGCCCTCCAGACACCTCGGGAGATCCTGCAGGCGTCGACGCTCAGCGAAGTGCGATCGACCCTGAGACAAGTTCAAACAGCGGCAGACGCGGGACTGTTTGCGGCTGGCTTCGTCGGCTACGAAGCCGCGCCAGCCTTCGATCCGGCGCTGCGGACGCATGCTCCTGGCGGGCAGCCCCTCGCCTGGTTTGGGATCTTCCAGGAGGCCGAAATCCTGGATGGCCTCGCTCCTTCATCGACATCCGAGTCCACCCTGCCCTGGCAGGCTTCGATCACGCCGGACCGATACAAGCAGGCCATCGCCGACATTCTTCGCCACATCGCCCAGGGCGACACCTATCAGGTCAATCTCACCCTCCGCCTTACAAGCCCATTTACGGGGGACCCGTGGGCCCTTTTCCACTCGCTGTGTCGCGGGCAGAGATCCGAGTGCTGTGCCTATGTGGACACCGGCGATTGGGTCCTATGCTCGGCCTCACCCGAGCTCTTCTTCCAGCTCGATGGCGAGCGCATCTGGAGCCGCCCGATGAAGGGCACCGCGCCCCGGGGCAGGACGGCAGACGAGGACTCTCGGCAAGGACGATGGTTGAAGAGCTCGGTCAAGAACCGGGCCGAGAACGTCATGATCGTCGACATGGTTCGCAATGACCTGGGTCGGATCGCGGTGCCAAACAGCGTCGCCGTCGCAGAGCTCTGGCGATTGGAGAAGTACCCGTCCCTGTTCCAGCTCACCTCCACGGTCGAAGCCCGCACCGAAGCCAGTGTGGAGGAGATCTTTGCCGCTCTCTTTCCCTGTGCCTCGGTGACTGGGGCGCCAAAGATCAGAGCCATGGAGATCATCCACGAGCTCGAGCAGAGTCCGCGGGGCGTCTACACCGGTGCCATCGGCATGATCGGTCCGGGCCGCCAGGCTCGTTTCAATGTCGGCATTCGCACAGTGCAGGTCGATCGCGCTGCCGGTAGGGCGACCTACGGCACGGGTGGGGGCATCGTCTGGGACTCCGTCGCCGATTCTGAGTGGCAGGAATGCCGGACAAAGGCCCTGGTTCTGAGACCTCCCCCACCACAGTTCGAGCTTCTGGAGACCATGCTCTGGGATCCTGAAGAGGGCATTCTGTTGCTCGAACGCCACCTCGATCGGCTGAGAGACTCCGCAAGCTATTTCGACTTTCCCTTCGATTCAGAGCTGGCGTCGGCCGAGTTGGCCGCGGTCGCCAAGCAACTCCCCGGCAGTCCTCATCGGCTTCGCCTGCTGGTGAAGACCGATGGAGTCCGGCGCATCGAGGCGGCACCGCTGAAGGAAGATGACCGGCCCTGGCGTCTCGCCGTCGCCGCCGGTCCCGTCGACAGCAGCGACCCGTTTCTCTTTCACAAAACCACCCACCGGGACGTCTACGAGCAGCATCGGCTAGCCTACCCCGATCACGACGACGTGCTGCTGTGGAATGAGAAGCGGGAGATCACCGAGTCGACTTTGGCCAATATCGTGGTTCGCCACGGCGATGGACTCGTGACTCCACCGGTCGACTGCGGTCTCCTGGCGGGCACCTATCGTGCCGAGCTTCTGGCCCGGGGCGAGATCTCCGAGAAGAGGATCCGAATCCAGGATCTGGCGGCTGTGGATGAGGTCTATCTCATCAATTCGGTACGCCGGTGGATCCGCACCGAGCTCGATCCCGCGGATCTCGCCCTTGTACCGTGAAACCCGAGGCGTGAAACGGCGTAGGGAATAACAGGAGGATACCTGCAATGTTCGAGCTCCTGGCCCTTTTCACCATCGCGGGCATCGGAATGGCCGTTCTCGCAGTACTGTTCGTGGTGGGATTCTTCTTGAAGCTGACCTTCCGTCTCCTATTGCTGCCGCTAGTCCTCCTCGGTGGCCTGCTGAAAATTGTCGTCTTCCTGACCCTGGGACTCGTCGGCCTGGTTCTCGCCCCGGTCCTATTCGGAATCTTTCTGATCCTGGTGCTACCCGTCCTGGTCCTCCTGGGGCTCTTCGGCCTCGGTTGGGCGGTAGCAGCTGCCTAGGATCTTCGCCACCGGCGCCGCCTCCAAAAGAGCCACCAGCTTCTGTCGAGCCTCTTGAGGAGCGACCACTCCCTGCGGTAGATAAGCGACGAGCCACGCCCTGCGGGTGTCGGTCCCGATCCTCACTCGTTGACTGCCGGTGATCGGGGCGTCACAAGGTCCGTGAATATCTACCAGTAGCGGCTTCCCTTCCAGATTGAAGGGTCCTTTCAGAGACTCGTAGCTCTCACCGGGCTCGCCAGCTCGGAGCACATAGGGCGAGCCCACTGCCTCGGCAGCCATTACACAGCAGGGGACCGCCAGCTCCAGGGACAAGCAGTTGTTGATATCGACCAAGGGGTTGATCGCCGGCAGCTCGTTACCCTTGAGAATGCGTCGCAGCAACGCCTCAGAAGAGGGCCGATACCTTGTGGGGTCACACCCGGCGGCTCGGAAGAGCTTGCGCAGAGCCGCCACCGTCGGGTCGCTGGCCAGGGAGTCGAGGCGCCTGTTCTCCCGCACCCGCTCGACTGTAGCGCGCCGCAGGCCAGCCATCTCACTGTCGCAGTCCCCGGATCGTGCCATTTCAGCGAAGAACAGTGCCCATCCCTGAAGATCGAATCGAACCTGAAGCTCACTAGCCACCGAATAACCCTCCCTCCAAACCGTACAGCTATAGTATCGGCTCACCCATCACGTTTCGGAGGGGGAACCACCATGACGCCCATGCGAGCACTCCCGACGCTTGTCCTGCTGACGACCCTGTGCCTGACACTGGCCGGTTGTGGTCCGTACAACCGGTTGGTGGCACTCCAGGAGGGCGCTGACAGTGCCTGGAGCCAGGTCGAGAACGTCTACCAACGCCGAGCGGACCTCATACCCAATCTGGTGGAGACGGTAAAAGGGGCCGCCGACTTCGAACAGGAAACCTTGACGGCGGTCATCGAAGCGCGCTCCAAGATCAGCCAGATCAACATCGAAGGGGTGCCCAACGCCCAACAACTGCAGCAGTTCCAGGGTGCCCAGGACGAGCTCTCCTCCGCCCTGTCGCGACTCCTGGTGGTCGTCGAACGCTATCCAGAGATTCAGGCCACGCAGTCGTTCCGCGATCTACAGGCCCAACTGGAGGGTACCGAGAATCGGATCGCCGTCGAGCGGCGACGCTTCAACGAAGCGGTGCAGGCCTACAACACCGCCCGCAGACAGTTCCCGACCCTGCTGTACGCCAAGGCCTTCGACTTCGGGGAGAAGGCCTACTTCACGGCCTCACCCGGGGCTGAGGAGCCACCGAAGGTCGAGTTCTAGGTGCCACAACTTTGATCATCCGAGACCCATTCACCGACCAGGAGCTGGCTGCCATCCGCGCGGCCACCGAGGAGGCCGAGAAGCAGACCGGCGGTGAGCTGGTCTGCGTCATCGTTCAGCGGTGCGACACCTACGAGGCATCGGCGTGGAAGGCAACCTCCCTGGGGGCGGTGGGAGGGGCCCTGGCGGCCGGGCTCTGGCAGGTCTTTGGCGATGTCTGGATCTGGAATCCTCTGCCATGGATCCTCTTGCCCCCGGTCCTCGGAGCAGCCTTTGGTCTGCTTACCGTCTGGATCGCACCTCCTTTGCGCCGTCTTCTGATCCCGCCGGCGGTACTGCAGAGACGGGTCGATCGGAGAGCTGCAACCGCGTTTCTGAATGAAGAGATCTTCGACACCCGCGAGCGTACGGGTGTGCTCCTCTTCGTGGCCCTCTTCGAGCACCAGATCCGCATCCTCAGGGATCATGGAATCGACAAGCTCGTACCCGAGGAGGAGTGGGAGCCGATCGTTGCCAATCTGACCAGGAGCCTGCGAGTCAGTGACAAGGGTGAGGCCATCATCGAGGCCATCCAGGCCTGCGGGCAACTGTTGGCTACGCATGGGGTGGCGCGACGCCCAGACGATCTCAACGAGCTGGGTGACGCGCCAAGGCTTTACGATGAATAGGGTTCTAGCGGCTTCGTGCTTGGCCGCACTGGTCTTCTACAGCATCGCCGGGCCTGCAGACCCTGCCTCAGCCATGGAAGTGCCGTACCTGGGCGGCCGAGTCAACGATCTGGCGGAGTTGCTGAGCGCGGCCTCTGAGAGCGCCATCGAGAAGCGGCTCGAGGAGTTGGAGCAGTCCACCGGTGCTCAGGTCGCCGTGCTGACCGTGCCGAGTCTCGAAGGTGAAGTGCTGGAGGACTACAGTCTACGGGTTGCCGAAACCTGGAAGCTCGGCCGCGGCAAGTTCGACGACGGAGCGCTGCTACTGATCGCTCGCGACGAGCGCCAGATGCGTCTCGAGGTAGGTTACGGTCTCGAAGGGACGATCCCCGATGCATACGCCAAGAGGATCCTCGACGAGATCATCCGACCCCGCTTCCGGACCGGCGATTTCGACGGCGGCATCTCTGCTGCGGTGGATGTCATTGCCGGTCTGGTATCTGGAGACGACTCCCTGCCACCACCGGACGACCAGACCTCGCTGCCCCAACCGAAGTCCAGGCGCACCGGTGCCATCGCCTTTCTGTTCTTCTTGATTCCCGTCGGGCTCTTCTCCCTCCAGGCGCTCTCATCCCGCGGCTGTCTCGCCTGGTTTCTCTATCTCTTTCTGATGCCCTTCTGGTTTCTATTCCCCATTGCCATGCTGGGCCGCCCGCTCGGATTCCTGCCCATCGGCCTCTGGGTGGTGGGCTTTCCCATCGTCTGGGCAATCCTCCATGGGACCACCGCTGGTAAGAATTGGCGGGACACAGGTGCCGGTCCCTTTTTCGGCACCGGTGGCGGCTGGTCCTCCTCCCGTGGGGGTTGGGGAGGTGGCTTCTCCGGTGGCGGATTCTCCGGCGGCGGCGGCTCCTTTGGCGGCGGCGGCGCCTCAGGCAGCTGGTGAGCCTGATCTTCGCGGTACAGCAGGCAGAATCGCCGGTGTGGAGCTGGAAACAGCCCCGCTCTGTCCGGACACGATAGGATTCAGGGGATGGCCATCCGTCAATCCCTAGCTGTGCGCACGCTACCCTTGATCGCTCTTCTGAGCTCGGTTGCCTCTGCGGCCGACCTGCAGGAAGAGATCGTTGCGTTCACAACCCACGACGACCTGGAGATCGAATGCATTCTGTCCTACCCGGGACAGGGGACGGGACCCTTCCCCGGCATGTTGATGATTGCGGGTAGTGGTCTTCACGATGCCGACGTCACTCTCAACGAGCCCACCCTGCAGATCACCGATGGCGAGCAGACACTCTTTCGACCTCTGGCGCGCTACTTCTCCCGCCAGGGCTGGGCCGTCCAACGATGCAACAAGCGCGGCGCCAGCTTTCGGCACGCCGCAGATCAGCCGGGGATCCTCGAGCGCGCGACCCTGGACGATCTGGTCGAGGATGCCCGCAACGCGCTCGAGACTTTGCACGATCATCGCCGGGTCGTAGCCAGTCCCCTCGTCGTCCTCGGCCATTCGGAAGGGACCCAGGTGGCGACCCGTCTGGCCCGGAACAGTCCAGAGATCGATCTGCTGGTCCTTGTCGGCAGTGTCGCCCGTCGATTCGACGCCCTGATCGAGTACCAGTTGGTAGACCGCAACTTGACCTTTCTGCGACAAGCGGCGGATGCCGATGGCGACGATAACCTGACGCTGAAAGAGCTCGACGCTCTGGACGGCAACTTCGGCCTGGGCTCGGTCTATGTATGGAACAGCGCCGAGATCCTCTTCAGCTCGTCCCACTCACCCACCGGCGAGCTGCAAGTGACTGGGTTCAACGGCGATACCGACGTCGACGGCGACGGGCAGCTCCACATCTCGCGGGAGATCGAACCGGCCTTGCGCCGCGCCGTCGATCGGTTCCTGGAGCTGGCTGCCGAAGGTTCCCTGGGAGAGTACTGGCGCAGCATGGTGGAAGCGAAGTCGCCCCGCAGCCAGATCCACCGTGTCGGACCTCCCATCCTCTTCGTCCATGGGGGTCTGGATGTCCAGACACCGATCGACGAGGCCTTGTCGCTGATGGCAGCTCTTGAATCCAGGGGCGGGGCCGACTACGACATCCTGATCTTTCCCGAACTGGGCCACTCGCTTTCGAAGCCCAACGACTTCTTCGACGGTGACGGCGGCTTGACGGTCTTGGACAACTTGACCCTCAACGCCCCCAGGCTGAAGACCCGTCGCAAGCTTCTCCAGCGGATCGAGGCCAACCTGCCCCGGTAGCAGGCTCACCACTCTACGCTGTCAGCGAATTCCGTCACAGCGCCACCTACAGACCCCTGGCAGAGTTGTGGGCTACCGATGCCCCGACTCGTCCACATCGTGACGCTTGCAGCCCTCCTCTCCTTGCCGCAATCCGGCTTTGCCCACATGCCAGGGGAGGCCGACCATGCATCCATCAGTGAGGCGGTGGTCGACCCCTCTCCGGCATTCCTGCGTCGCTATATCGATCTCGACTACGGCGGCAACGGCAAGCCGGGCTGGGTCCGGGCAGGGGACATGGATCTCGATGGCGACCGGGACGTGGTGGCCGGTGGCGGTTACGCCCTGTTCATCTACGAGAACCGGGGCCGCGCCGACGGCTGGCAGCGATTCGGCAACCTCGACGCGTCAGGACTGATCGGCGCCAACGGCGGCGAGCTCTATGACGTCGATGGTGACAATGATCTGGACGTGGTCTCGGCCAAGTACCAGGACGACCTGGGCTGGTGGGAGAACCCCGGCGGCCCGCTGAGCAACACCCCCTGGACCTTCCACAAGCTGAGCGACGAATCAAGGTATCTGCACGACCTGATTCGCGTCGATATCGACGGCGATCAGGTCGCCGAGGAGTTCATCGCCAACCTCAATCAGGGCTACTGGAACTCGAACATCACCCTCAAGTGGTTTCGGCCCGGAGTCGACCCCGAACAGCTCTGGGCGCAGTACACCATTGAATCGAATCGCAGCGAAGGGACGCCACATGGTCACGCGGGTCTCGATCTGGCCGACATCGACGACGATGACGATAACGATCTGGCCTACTCCAACGGCTGGTACGAGGGTCCTGCCGACCCCACTGGCAGCTGGACCTGGCACGAGGTGACGACCGAGTACGGCATCTCAAACACCCTGGCGCGAGACATGGACGAGGATGACGATCTCGACCTGGTCATGGGCGCCGGTCACCACGGCGAGGGGGTCTACTGGTTTGAGCAACCCGAGGATCCCATTGCGGGGATCTGGGTCCAACACGACATCGATGCCGATCTCTGGCACCCCGAGTGTCTACAGACCGTGGATCTCGAGGCGGACCAGGACATCGACGTCATCACCTGCGATCTGTTCTTTGGCGAGGATACAGGCGAGCCGGGCTGGAACGAGGAAGTACACAACATCTATCTCTTCGAGAACCTTCCTGGTGTCGACAGCTGGGACAAGAGCACGCTCAGCCCCAATTCCTTCCCCAGTCACCAGCTGCAGGTGACCGACGTCAACCAGGACGGGCACTGGGACATCCTCAGTGAGTCTGCTGGCTACTCGGTGATCAGCTACTACGAGAACGCCACCTGGGGGGTGTCCTACGAGCTGGTGGTCGTCGATGGCGCCTATCCAGGCAACGGACGGCCCGGCTGGTCGGCCAGCGGCGACTTCAATGGCGACGGCCTGGTGGATGTGGTGGCCGGAGGCGGCGGCGCCATCCATTGGTACCGGGCACCCGAGTGGACGCGATTCCCGCTCGAGGCGAGCTCCTCAGCCGGGGGCAACGGCGTTCTGGTCTTCGATGTGGATGGCAATGACACCCTGGATGTGGTGGCTGCGCTCTACAACTCCGATCTGGTGTGGTGGCAGAACCCGGGGCCGGCCGGGGTCGAGGGCACCTGGACTCGACGCATCATCGATCCAGCTGCCAACGACTTCAACCACGATCTGGCTCTTGGCAACCTCGACAGCGACGGCGACCCGGAGATCGTCGCCCTCTACGTCGATGGTGGGGTCTACTGGTACGACATGCCAACCGATCCCACCACCGATCCCTGGCCCCGGACGACGATCCTTCCCAACATCACCGATCCGAATGTGGGATTGGCGATGTGCAATCTGGACGCCGACACGGACCAGGATGTGGTGATCTCCAACTGGTGGTACGAAAATCCGGCCAATCCCTCCACCCCCAATTGGACCGGTCGACAGCTGTTCAGCGACGCTGTCCAGAACGTCACCTGTCTCGATGTGAACGGCAGCGGCCGGCTCGATGTGGTGGGCGCCCAGGGATTCGTCTATCCGGACGGCGAGATTCTCTGGGCCGAGTCTCCGCCCGATCCCCGCAACGATCTCTGGACCGAGCATCTGGTGGCCGGCGAGCTGGACGGTCCCGAGAACCTCTGGGCCGGTGATCTGGACGGCGACGGCTTCGCCGATATCGTCAGCGGCGAGATGGGCACCTCCAACGGCTTCGATGACTCGGACAGCAACCTCTTTGCGATGTTTGGCAGGGATGCCGATGGACTCCTTTGGGAGCGCCGGGATCTCGGTTGGGCCGTCGGTGTCAGCGCCCGGATCCAGGCCACCGACATCGATAGTGACGGCGGTCTCGACTTTGTCGCCGACGGCAACGCCGAGGATCACATCTACCTATGGCATCAACGGGGTCCGATCAGCCTGTTCGCCGACGGATTCGAGAGCGGCGACACCCTGCTGTGGACCTGGTCGTTTCCCTAGAACAGTAGGGGAGGGGCTTGTCCCCTCCCTCTCGCCCCTGCTTCACGCCTCTGGCAGTAACTGGCGGCAGAACGCCAGACGCTCCGGCAAGGACCTCTCGTCGTCGCCGAGCTCCTCGATCACGCGCAATCGGCGGTGGAGCCCACTGCCATTAGCGATCTGGATGGCCAGGCCGGGGCGGGCATTGAGCTCCAGGATCAGCGGCCCCAGATCCCGATCGACCACGATATCGACCCCGAGATAACCGAGACCGGTCAACTCGAAGCAGCGGGCAGACATCTCCAGGATCTGGTCCCATTCCGGGATCGGCAGGCCCGGCAGGCGCTGGCCGGTGTCGGGGTGCTCGGTGACCCTCCGATCTTCCTGCACTCCCTCCAGCGTCAGACCGCTAGCCAGGTCGATACCGACTCCGACTGCGCCCTGATGCAGATTGGCACGCCCGTCCGAAAGACGGGTGGGCAGACGAATCATCGCCATCACCGGAAACCCCTTGAAGACGATCAGGCGGATGTCCGGCACCCCGCGATAGCTGATCTCGGCTAGCTTCGGCTCGCACCGGACGTAGTACTCGACAACGACTCGATCCCGCTGACCCGCCAGACTATAAAGGCCGCTCAACATGTTGGAGATGTGGTGGGTAAGCTCGCCCTTCTCCAACAGAGCGCCCGAGGCCTTGTAGAAGCGATCGCCCCGCCGGCGGGTGATCACCAGGACACCGTTGCCACCGCTGCCATGGGCCGGCTTGACCACGAATTGCTCGCGGTCGGCCACGATGTTGGCCAGCTCCCGTATATCGTGTTGGGTCTCGATGACGCCGAAGAGCTCGGGCACCGGCATACCGTTGGCCAGCGCCAGTCGCTTGGTTCTCAGCTTGTCGTCCACCAACGGATAGAGCCGGCGCGGATTCCGCAGGCGGATGAACTCGGCATTGCGCCGATTGATCCCCAGAACACCCTGCTTCCGGAGTCGCCGGCGGACTTCAAGCATCGCTGTCCCCGAACTCGCGAAATCGCCGCAGCTCCAGAAGCCTGTAGCCGGTGTAGCGACCCAAAACGAGAATTCCCGCCAGAACCACCAGCAGCAGCTCGGGAAAGACAAAGACCAGATACTCCACGATGTCCAGACCCATGACCCCATAGGCCACAGCAGCGACCAGCAGAGTCCCAAGGCTCTGATGCAGGGCTTCCTTGGGGCCTACCTCCTCCCAGAGGATCGAGACCCTCTCGATGGCTATGGTGAGGATCACGATGGGAAACAGAGCCACCGACAGCCCGGTCTCCAGACCGAGGCGATGGCTGAGAACACTGATCCCCAAGAGACACAAGACCACGATGACCAGCACCGCCGCCAGCCGTGGAACCATCAGCAGCCGCAGCCGGTCCATCAGGAAGCGCAGTCCTACTCCGACTGCTACCACCGAGAGAAAAAGAACCAGCCCGGCGAGTAGACGAGTCTCTCGGAAGGCGAGTGCGACGAGCACCGGCAGGAATGTCCCCACGGTCTTGACGCCGATCACGTTTCTCAGCAGAACCATGAAGAAGGCGCCGATGGGCACCAACAGCAGGACCTGATAGACCGACTGGGTCTGGATCGGCAACCGCAAGAGCGAATAGTCCAGCACCGCCGAGTGCTCGAGATCGGCACGTTTCTCGGCGATCTCCAGGGCGTCGACCACGTTGCGCCAAGTGGAGATCTCGACTTCGGGGTTGAATCCACCGACGACATCGATGAGTGGTTTGTCACCCCGCCACCAGAGGAACAGGTCGGCGGGCAGACTCCGCTCACCCGTGGAGGGATCGAACCATCTCCAGGAGGCGCCGTCCCACACCTCGAGAAAGGGATCGAAGTGGGCCCGGCGTTCGCCGTCCTCGAGCTCGAGGCCGTAGACGACCCGGGCCGGGACGCCGCCACTTCTCAACAGGGAGACGGCCAGCTGAGCACGCATCCCCGGCGATCGTCCCAGGGTCAGCAGTAACTCGGTGTTCTCGTCGGGGTTGGGATCGTTCAGCCGGTCGAGGATCTCGGTGGTGAAGCTACGGACATCCGCAGACTGGGCCTGGGCCTCATCGACCAGGGTCTGCCGGGCGGTGTCGTGGGGTTCTCCCAGGCTCGACACCTCCACCGGACCCGGGCGCTCCAGGCTACCGGTAAGAGTCCTGTCCGGCGTGATCAGCGCCCGATAGTAGAAGGTCTGTCGGCCCGCCGCCTGCCTGATGGCCCAATGGGCCTCCCGACCTCCCTCGCCATGGACGATGGTCAGGCCAAAGCCACGAGAGACAAAATTCTCGTCCAGAATGGCAAATCCCGGCGGCTGAAAGGGGATCTGCAACACCACCTTGACCGGTCGGGTATAGCTGTCGACCGTAAAGCGGGCCTGGACCGTCCACAGCTGGGATTCCTCGGCAGGCCGCAGCGGAAACCCGAAGACGACGACCTTGTAGAGCGCCAGCCCGAGTCCGGCGGCGGTCAGCAACCCAACCGAGATCCAGAGCGGCGCCCTTTTCACCCTTCTTCCCTCGGCGGACAGGTAGGTTTGGTGGTGAGCTCGAGCTCCGGGTCGACGACGATGAGACCCTCGAGGGCGTTTCGCCCCAGCAGAACCGGATATTGAAAACCGCTGCGATCGACCAGCGAGACCTCGACTTCGCGCTCGTGATCGCCGAGGCAGATCTCGATCTTCACCACCGGGCGCTTCTGGCTGGGCCCATCATGCTTCTTGATATAGGCATATCGAACCAGTTTCTTTTTGTAGCGAACCGATCGACCTGATTCCTCGTCCGAGAGTCGGAACTCCACCCACAGCTGTTTGTCCTTGGCCCGATATCGACGAATCTTGGAAGCGTGCAAGGAGGAGGTATCGGCGCCGGTATCGAGCTTGGCCTGCAAGTCGAGTTGGCTCTGTCCTACCAGGACATGCTCCACCCAGCCGAAGATGTCCTTCTCGGCGGCTCGGACCGGAACGGCCGCACACCCCAGCAAAGTGATGGCTGTTGTCAGAGCCGCTTCCAAGAGTTTCCGATTTCGCAGACCTGTTCCCCCCAAAGGCCGAACCACCCAGACAGACTTGCCTCGATCGGTTGAGATTGTATCCCTTGACATGCAACCATTTAGTTGCATATAGTCTCGAGCATGGACAACGTATTCGGCGCCGTGGCAGGCCCGACCCGCCGGCTGATCTTGGAACGCCTGCGAGCCCACGGCCCCCTGTCCATCAAGCAACTGTCCGAGCCGCTGCCGATCAGTCGCCAGGCCGTGACCAAACATCTGGACATCCTCATGGAATCGGGTCTCGTCGAGATGCGTCGGGTGGGCCGTGAGCGAGTGCACTTCCTCAACCCGGCCCCCTTACAGGAGGTCGATGACTGGTTGAGACCCTATTCGGAGGCCTGGGATCGGCGCCTGGCACGGCTCCAACAACATCTGGAGGAAAGAGAATGATCGCCGCAATCGAGAAAAAGCTGGAGCTGGATCAATCACCCACCGACGTCTGGCGCGCCCTCACCGACCCCACCGAGGTCGCCGGCTGGTTTGGCGAAACTGCCTCCTTTGCTCCCGAGCTGGGGGGCGAGGGCTATTTCGGCTGGGAGAGCCATGGCAAATTCTCCA
>Ga0255052_10002324_pt1 | contig 13814 bp, 12 predicted proteins | sample JV7_2_21_MG_FD_188632 | JGI IMG/M metagenome (GOLD analysis project Ga0255052, IMG submission 188632) | Seawater microbial communities from Jervis Inlet, British Columbia, Canada - JV7_2_21 | ecosystem: Environmental > Aquatic > Marine > Inlet | place: Canada: British Columbia | collected... | reverse complement strand
CAGCCTTTTTTGTGGTGGACAGCGCGGGGTCGAGGCCGCGTAGCGGGTTCACATGGTGGCAGGACAGCCACTATGGACGCACGAAGTGCGCCCGCAGGGCGAGGAACAGGGACGTTCCGAGTCAATCCCCTCTCCCACCAAACAACAGGACCTCCCTTCGGGCAGCCTTTTTTGTGGTGGACAGCGCGGGGTCGAGGCCGCGGAACACGCCGCCGTTCTTAATGGCTCTGTCTCTCAACTTGCGCGATCAGAAATGGCTAATCACTCGACTATTCGGGCGCAAGTGGTTCACAAAGTGGCAGGACAGCCACTTTGGACGCACGAAGTGCGCCCGAAGGGCGAGGAACAAGGATGTTCCGAGTCAATCCCCGCCTCCCCCAACCATGCACTCCTCCACATCGTGCTTTCGCGTCGCAACAGCTATTCCGGTTCGTGGTCCAACCGACTATGGATTCGATCGCAATCTTGATGGGCTGGCCCAGTCTCGGAGCTGCGCTTTTGCTTTCGGCAGCCGGCGTCTGGTCAAGAAAACCTGTCTCGATCTGGATCGGCGTGATCCTCAGCCTGCCGATGGCGCTGTACATCTCAGCTATGCCGAGATTTCCGTTTGTCGGTTTTATCCCGCTTGCCGCTCTTATCGCAGCAGCACTGACTTGTCACAGGAATGCGAGGTGGCCGAGCCTGGCGGGCATAAGTATCTACAGCGCATTTATAGTCGCCCTCGCATTCGTCGTTTTCATTCAGCCGAACAACTGACCGACCTGCCGTTCTTCAATTTTGTTATCCGTTGTCAGTCGAAGGCAATTGTCTATTTATTGTGCTCAAAAACACCGAGCTTGTATTCAACGTCAGCCGTCATCGTATCGCCGGCAAATACCGTCACGTAATAGAGCACGCCTGCGTCGAATGTCAACGAATGGATATTTCCTTGCAGTTCGTCTGCCTGGGACGTTAGCAGGACGTTGCCGCTCTGATCGAGAATCCTGAAAAAGGCAGTGAAGACGTCCAGCCCTTGTGTTGGGCAGCCAGGTCCGTCACCAGGCGGACACAGATTAATGTGAAATGTCCGGGTTTCAGCCACGGTGAATGCAAAAGCATCGACAGTGTCTGACAGGTCGTTAATCGTACTGAACGTGAAAAAGCCGACCCGATTCTCGGGCTCCGTGCGCGAGGGCATGCTCGCAGCATTGGCCATCGACAGATCATTATTGGGCTCTACCTCGATGATCGTTCGCATAACCAGTCTGCCTGGCGGCGAATTGCCAGCTGGTGGCGGCTCAGATTCCGGGGGTGGTTCAGCCACTGGCGGCGGATCGTCAACGTCCTCTACACACACACCGTTAAAGAGGATGTAGTGAAGCAGACAGATCAACGGTGGATTGTCGGGGTTGCCTAAGGAAGGTTCGGCCGATGGCGAATCATCGCCCCCACCGCAAGCGGCTAGTAGTGGCAGGATCGTCCATACAACGATCCAAACAGATACTCCCTTTGATTGTCGTGTGTCGCACATCGGTCTACTCCCTGTTTCTTATTCGGTTGCCGGCCATGCCGGAATTCGGGAGTAATTGTTGCCAATATGCCGCTTACAGGCCTGTTGAACTGCGAATATCTTCCTGAGGATTGCATGATGGGGGTCCGAGAATAAGGAAACCAGGATGCCAGACTGGACTATCTAACATAATGATCGGCATTCGGAGATTGGTCTTGGTGGCGACCGATAGTCATCCGACGATTGCCGACTGCCACGATTAGATACGCATGGGGCGTCGACGTCTCGATTACGTGCGGCTTTGGGGAGCAACGCGGATACAGCAGACTCAATTTTGATTTGCCCGAACTTCGTGAAAACCCCACGCGGCCAATGCCCCGGGCACGACGAAGCCAAACCATGACACCGACATTGGAACAACTACAACGTCGACTTCCACCGACCAGCCATTGAACAGCCTTGTCAGATGTGCGAGTGCAACGATAGTAAATAGCGTCGCCGAAACAGCGCAATATGCCTTTTGATTCATCGTTTCCTCTCCACAAACATAGCGCCTTTGCAGGTAATTCTGCTCATTCCGTCTCTGCGGATCCATCAACAGGCGGCGGGAAATGCCCCAGCTGAGTCAAGGCGTGCACGTTATCCCATTCAACCCAGATTTCTGCGATCTTGCCACCTTCGAACCTGAGAATGCCCATATAAGGCAACTCCAGTTTGTTACCACTCGCTGGAAACGGTCCCATGGGCCCGGCTTGGGTACCCGCATATCTGGCCCTGACAGCGACGAAGTCGCCTGATCCGAAAATTATGTCGATTGTCTGGACGGAGTCGGGAACCGTAGCAAAGTCAGATTCAAGAAAGGCGCGAAACTCATCGAGGTTCGTGACGACCACGCCGGGTGTCGCTGCACTGTGACGAACAACATCCGGAGAAACAAAAGCGTCGAGCGCGCCCAGATTTCGACTGTTAATTGCCTCAGTCATGTCCTTTACCACCTGGACGTTGTCTGCTTCATCCGCCATACATGGTATTGAACAAACAACAAGCACGGCCAGAATTTGAAGTAATCGATTCACGTTTGTTCTCCTTCGATATTGCCGCCTGTAACGGCCGTGCTACACCTCTCAAAATATGTGCGTTCGATGACTGCTCCAGGTCAAAAGCAGGCGTTCACGACAGGTGCGGCGTCGACACCTCAACGATTTCCTACTGCTCCGCACCTTCTTCCTTCGCATGTCTGGCCACCTGCGCATGAGTGGCGAACCAGACGCCCGGACGCGCTTGCATGTACTGGATTAGTTTTTCCAACATCACAATTCGCGAACGGTGACCGATGATCTGAGGATGCATAGTCAGCAGGAAAAGTCCGCGCTCCTCATAGGCCATGTCAAACTCCGCGGCCCAGACTTCAAAGACACCGCTCGGCGGTGTGTACGGCCGGGTACTGCTGAAACGATTCATGCCGAAATACGGGTAGTCGTCCAGAATCCACTCCACAGGCAGTTCAACTATTCCTGTCGGCTCACCATTCGACAAAAGCTCGTAGGGCCTGTCGTCAGCCATGAGGCTACTGTCGTAGAGAAGTCCGAATTCTTCGATGAGGTCCAGCGTGTTTTCGCTGTATTCCCACGACCCGGTGCGAATTCCTACCGGCCGGCGACCCGTGATCTCTTCGAGCGTGTCCAGAGCTTGCGCCATGAGCAACCGCTCCTCATCTTTCTCGAGGGTCGCGGTAAATTCGTGAATCCAGCCGTGAATACCAACCTCGTGTCCGGCGTCGGCGATTCGTTTTACCTCTTCCGAATAGAGTTTGGCGCTCACTGCGGGCATGAAAAATGTCGCCTTGATGTTATATCGGTCGAGAAGATCAAGGATCCGGGGCAGCCCGGCGCGGGCGCCATATTGCCCGGTGGAGAGTCTCGACGGTGAGGTGATGCCAGTGCGCAGAGACAGGGTCTCGGTGTCGAGATCGAAGGATAGCGTAACAGCTACCTGACCCCCATCCGGCCAGGATTCCGGCAGTAGTCTCGGTCCGGCGCGAACCCGCTCGACAGCCTCACGCCAGCGCGACTCCGGCCACTTCCACGAAGGGTCATCCTCGGCAGCATCCTGTGCGAAAGCAGTCAGGGCCGGCACAATTATGAATGTCGCAATCAGGAGTGACGAACAGGTAAGGCGTCCTGACACGATGAATCGATTGATCAATACGTTTTTACTAAGAGCCATGATTTTCCCCGCCTGTTTTTTGTTGGGGGACATTATGCTCCTGCGAGACCATCCGTCCCAGCGTCAAAAGCGAAACCGCGCCGCCTGTTGTTTGCTCAGGAATGCCTCGACAATGCTGTCTGTCAGCGGACGAAGACCCGCACCTGAAGTGTTGGTAATGCCTGCTTGCAACCCAAAGCAGGCCTATTGGTTAGCCGCGTTCGACCAGCGCAGCGTAACAACCGAGCCTGGCGTTGTGTATATGAAGATATTCGGCGGATTCATTTTCCAGCATGTGCTCGATCAAAGATTCAAGATGCTCTCCATCTACAACGTCCGCATCGATCATCATTCCTAACTTGTCAAAGGCACGCACCGAAAGCAATCGGTGCCTGAACATCCCGGGAATTTCATTCCTGTTCGGTTGAGCCTGACTTGCGCCTTCGCGAACGAAGATAGCGTGGCTTGACCGGAATGGGGTCGGCACAGGCTGATGCTCATAGTTCATCAACAGCACTTTTTCGCCAACTTCCGCATCCTGCAAAGAGACGCGACAAGGGAATCCGGGGTTGCTGTCAACAACCCTGCGTTGGATACCTTGCTGCGCAAGCGCCTCGCTATCCTGGACGAACAGATGACTGAATTGATCGATATCGAGTGCAGTAATTTGAAAGCCCATAGAGAATTCCTGGTGAATTGCGAGGCCTTATTCTATTCGATCACTCAGTGGAGACTGGCCACTATCGGACCTGTAACTGAAGAAGCTACGGGCGCTGGTTGGCCGCAGCCCATTCTGCTTCGCTAGCAAGCGCTTTCTGATATTCCATCATCATTTTCCAGCCGTCCTTTTTTACGAGCAATGCTTCGAAGTGCAAATATTGCTCAGTGTCTTCACCGCCTACTGGCCTGGCTGTGTAGTGAAAAATTCCTGTCTCATGAGCGGTCGCTTCGTCGTTCAGTCGCTGAGTGAATCGAAATTCCACACCCGCCTCCATTTTTCCGGCATTGGTATCCACAAATCCCTGTTCCCAACCTCTAAGCGCCGAGGCAATCGGGTAGCTGGTCGCCCTTGCGCCGCTCACCAGGATCGCGTCTGGATGGTAGGTAGCCGAATAGCCTGCGAAATCGCCCTCAGCAACAGTACGCGACACCTCGGCCCAAAAGGCGTCCAGCTCAGCGGATGTCGCGCCGGTCTCTGCAGTGACTGATGCGACGCCGGTTAACAGGAGCGCTATGGCGCCAGCGATAGTCATTACTCTACTCATTGATTGCTCCAGTAAGAATATTTCACATAGCTACCTACTATAACGCCAACGTCCATTCCCCGTATCCACCCAATAGCACCAGTTTTCGAGTGTGAACCGGTCAATTAATCAATGACTTGGCAATACATCAGGAAATGATCAGGCACTCGTTTGTAAAGGACCACGATTCCGTCAGTCATTCGGGCAGCCAGGGCGAGAGCATATAAGCCTGGGGAAACGGATCGTTGGAGCAAGACAATGAATGACGAAAATCGCATCGAAAACATCGAACCAAGCGTACTGGCTCTCGGCGCAGCATATGCTGCCACCCTGCTCGGCATGATTTTCTGGATGGCTGCCTGAAGCATTAGCGCATCAGGTCGGTACCTGCCAGAGCCGACCTTACTGCACCGGTGGTGGATACTGATCGAACCAGTTCAGTGCTTCTCGGGCGACATCGTTCATGGGTGGCAAGTGACCTCCCTCCAGCAGAATACGGTCTTTGACCTCGGAGCCCAGCAACTGGTGGAACGGCCGCTGCGATGTCTCAAGCGGATAAAAATAGTCGTTCGGCACGTTGATCATGTGAACAGGGACACTAACGCGCGGCAGGAAATTGAATGGATCCACCTCCGGCTGCGTTGGCTGTAACACTAACCCGCCCGAACTCAGCACGCTCGCCTTGATTCGCGGCTCCATCGCGATCATCACCGGGGCCATCGCACTCCCCCAACTATGACCAACGTAGCCAAGACGATCCATCACGATATCGGGACGCGTCTCGAGGTAGTCGATAGAGCGCCCTAAATCCTTTGACCACTGAATGACGTGCTCGCGATAGAAGCTCGTCTCATCCTGAATGTCACTCCTGAGCCCTGTGCCCCGTTCGAATGTTCCTTTGTAGACTGGAAACACGACCGCGTGACCGCTGGCGATAAGGAATGGAAACAGAAATTCATTAGCGGTGGGTTTCTGACGGCGGTAAATGGCATTGGAGCCCGGAAAGAAGACAATGGGTCGGTACGGCGGCGTGGCGTCGTCCGGCAGATATAACATTACGGAGAAACGTTCATTGCCATAGGCAGCATCGAGCTCAATCACCTCGCGCGACCAGTGCTCAGCAACCTCGCGAACAATTAGTTCGGCGTTTAATGGAGTCGCGTCGTAGGCATAAAGCCGCCGATAGACCTCGAAGAGTTCGTCCGAAACCGGCTGTTCTGCGAGGTAGTCCCGACTCGGAGGGTCAATCGGCTCCTGCGCTTGCACGAGATTTGTGTCGTCCAACGTGACCATCAGCCGAAAACCATTGATCTCGTCCCGAACCAACGGCGACTGAGCGTTGGCATCCGTGAACATATATTCGGGATCACTCCAGCCTCCCCCAAGTATGAACCGATCGTCGTTACTACGATTCCAAACCCATTCGCGAACATTCCCTGCCATGTCCAAAACGCCCCACGGGCTCATTCCGTTGTAAGTGCCCACGGGGGCAGTGCCAGTGTCGCCAAAGTTGCTATGCGGCAGCATAAACTGACTCGCATGCGGATAGGCCGCCCAGTACCAGTGAAACAATGTCGGAATCTGCTTGCCCACGTACCTGGCGTAGGCTGCCGCCTCGTACCAGCTGACGCCACTGACCGGGTGCTCCGCCATCCCGTCGGGATACATGCCCACCTCCCACGTGCTCGGCCCCGGGCGACCGGTCCGATCCCTGAGCAAAGCCATGGCGTCTTCAAAGGACAGCTCGCGTCCGTCCAGCATAAACTGATGCTCCCAGTACTCCGGGTTGTTGTATGCGCCAGCGTCAACGAACTGTTTGTATTGGCCGTTAGTAACTTCGGTGGTGTCAATCAGGTAGTCAGGCAGTTCGATCACCAAATGTTCGAGCCCGGGCAAAAAAACCTCGACCTCATTGCCCTGGATACGCACCATGTCCTCCGGAAGCTCGTCCGCCGGATCAAGTTTGTATGTCGAATGTGGGTTGTACAACCACCTTGCAGCATTCAAGGTACGGTAGCCCTCAAGCTCCAGTCGGAGCCGGGACATTCCGAGCGGTAAGCGTGCGTTCTCAAGCGGCGTATTCCCGAGATGCTCCCATTCCTGATCCGAAGAGTCGTACGGTCGCATCCAAACGTCGGCACCACGGGGCACGGAGTCCAGAAATTCGGTAGTGGATACGGCTTCCCAGAGATCTTTGCGAATAGACTCATCTGTTGTGAGCGGCTCCAGCTCTTTGGCACGTGCGTATGCCGCGGCATATCGATCATCTCCGACTAATTCACGAACTTCCGCCAACCCGGCCAGAAGGTTGGCCGTCGCAACCGCGTCCCGACCCGGGTCGAGCACGAATTTGTCGTAAGCAAAATAGCCCAACGCCGCAATGAGCAGGCCTATGATGACGAAATCCAGCTTTCGGCCGGTCGCGTGGGTGATTGACTGGCTTCGGTCGATGTCCTTTTCTTTCTTCAGTCCATCGGGTGTTAGTTCAAAGACCCAGGCAAAGATCAGCACCGGCAGGAAGCCCGCGACCAAAACGATAACGACAATGCGAACAGCAGCATCCCCGAAGCCAAAGGCGGGGAAAACGGTTTCCACGACCTGGATAACCAGCCACGCTACGACCGCGTAGGCGGCGGCCACGCGAAATACGTTACGGCGCTTCAGATCGGCGAAGTATGACATCGTTGTTCTTATGCTCCTCGATCGATCAACCGATCATGGAGCAATGTCGACGATTTGTCGATTTCCGCAGGCTGGCAGATGTCTGCGTTGGGCTGAAAGAGGACATGATACATTCACGCGAGTTTTGCATGTCCCGATGAGGTGCCGTATGAGCAGATCCAACATTTCCGCAGGTGCAATTCTATTGTTATCACTTTTGGCTTCAGTCCTATGGGCTCAGACAAGTCTGGACGGCAGCGCAGCCGGCGATGATTTCGATCCCGAAGCACGACTGAAGGAACTGGGTATAGAACTTCCGGCACCCCCCCAACCGGTCGCCAACTATGTAAATGGTGTACGAACCGGCAACCTGATTTTTCTTGCCGGAAAAGGACCAAAGCGAGCAGACGGAACCGAGATCGTTGGCAAACTCGGTGCTGGTGTCACTATCGAAGAAGGTTATGAGGGAGCGCGGCTGACGGCCATCAATCAACTGGCAGTGCTGAAACAAATGCTGGGCGATCTGCGAAAAGTGAAGCGCGTCGTGAAAGTCCTGGGCATGGTCAATTCAGATCCGGACTTCGTGGAACAACCGGCGGTGATCAATGGATTCTCCGACCTGATTGTTGAGGTGTTCGGAGATCGCGGCCGGCATGCAAGAGCAGCCGTAGGGATGGCTTCCCTGCCGAGAGGCCAGGCCGTTGAGATCGAGATGATTGTGGAAGTTGAAGACTGAGAATATTAAACGCGCTGGAGTGGCATTCCGCCTGAAGTGTCGTACAGTATGTAGAGCAACAATGGAGACCAGACGATGAAGAAACGAATACTAATGATATCCCTGGTGGCTGCCGCCATCGGCTTTGGTTATGCGAGTGCTCAGGATTCTGAAATGAGTTTTTTCCTGACCAGCAAAGGGCCAGGGGACGGCGCCAACCTCGGCGGCCTCGACGGCGCTGACGCACATTGCGGCATGCTTGCCGAATCAACCGGCGCTGGCGGGAAAACATGGCGCGCCTATTTAAGCACCAGCGGTGGCGAGTCACCTGTCAATGCTCGCGACAGAATCGGATCGGGACCATGGACAAGTGCCAACGGTGTTGTGGTCGCGACAGATGTCGATGATCTGCACAGCGACGATAACAAGCTGGGTAAAGAAAACTCGATTAGTGAAAGCGGCGAGCAAATTAATGGTCGGGGCGATACGCCGAATCGCCATGACATCCTGACCGGATCCAATCTCGATGGAACGGCATTCACTGACGGGGAAGATCACTCCTGCCAGGACTGGACATACAGCGGTACCGATGGCAGTGCCCAGGTTGGGCATCACGACCGTCAGGGGGGCGGTGCTAACCCGACGTCCTGGAACAACGCACATCCGTCACGCGGCTGCAGTCAAAGTGACTTGCAGGGCACCGGTGGAGATGGTTTGTACTACTGTTTCGCTACAGATTAGAAACTGACTGCAGGAAAGAAGGCCGCCATCAGGCGGCCTTTTTCATTCGTGAAACAGTATTCGTTACTGACCAAGCTCCGTTGGCATCGCCGGTGCATCCGTTGGAATCGGGCTCTCGAAGTCGGCAAGCTGGTCCATGACCTCTGAAATCGCAGCCTCGAGTTGCGTATCCCTGCCCTGGTTAGTTGCAATCGGGTCGAGCGAGACTTCGATGTCTGGCGCCACACCCTGATTCTCAACCGTCCAGTTATGGCTTGCATCGTAGAAACGGAAGAACGGGACAGTCAGACGGCCGCCATCAACCTGCTGCGGGTTTGCGGAGATGCCGATGAGGCCGCCCCAGGTCCGCGTGCCAATTAATTTGCCGATACCGAGCTGGCGGAAAGAATACGGCAGGAAATCACCGCCTGAACCGGCATCCTGATCGATCAACATGACTTTGGGACCATGCATTGCTCCCGCCGGTGTGTCGAAGACCAGGCCGTCTCGATCTTTCCAGCCGGACAGATGTCGCCGACTGAGCACATCGGTAATGTAGTTCGCTGCCTGCCCGCCGCCGTTCGATCGCTCGTCGATGATCATGGCTTCTTTATCAACCTGCGCGAAGAACATGCGATTGAAGAAGGTATAGCCAGCACCCGCCGTGTTGGGCAAGTAAACGTAGCCGACCCTGCCGTTTGTTGCCTCACTCACCAAACGCCGATTATTCTCGATCCAGGCCCACAAACGCATCGTGCGCTCGTTATCCGTAGGCTCGATGACGATGTCGCGCGCGTTGCGACCGTTGGCAGTCGGACCGACTCGCAACGTGACCTGTTTGCCGGACGTTCCCTGAAGGTATTCGAAAATGTTATCCGCGGCTGTCAACTCACGGCCGTTCACGCTCAGGATGTATTCACCGTCGCGTGCTTCATTACCAGTAGTGGCCAATGGCGCGTTGACGAAGGGATTCCAGGATTCACCGCTGTAAACACGAGCGAGCTGATATCGATCGTTGTCAATCCGCAGATTCGCGCCCAGCAATCCGGTCTCGGTCCCCTGCTCCTGGTGTGTGTCACCGCCGGCGGTTCGATTGTGACCCACCTGCATTTCCGCAATCATCTCGACCAGCAGCGCAGTCAGGTCTTCACGCCGGCCAGCATGATCCACGAGCGGACGGTAACGATCATAAATCGCCTGCCAGTCGAGGCCATGCAAGTTCGGATCGTAGAAGTATTCCTTCTCCATCCTCCAGGTCTCGTCGAAGATCTGCGACCACTCTTCGCGAGGATTGATTCGAACCCGGACACCAGCAAGATCCAGCGCTTCAGCTTCAAGCTCGTCTGCAATCTCCGCCACTGCAAGAGATTCATCAACTTTGCTTATGATCATGTGCTTGCCATCCGCACTGATCGCAAAACCACTAACACCCGTGAGGACGGACTGCGCTTCTTTTTCTTCCAGGTTGAAACGCATCAAGGCACTTTCGCTATCAGCATCATCGCCCGGTGGTTCAACTGATGCGCCAGGCTGGACGCCCAGGACGTAGTAAAGATTGCCATCGTCGGCGACTTCAAGGTTGCCGTAATTGCGCTCTGCAACCGGCAACGCAACAGTGCGCGCCGACAATCCATCCAGATCAATCTGGGTTGGAGCTACCGCTTCCTCTTTCTCTTCATCTTCCGAATCATCGTCGTCGGACGCCGCATCATCTTCGTCGCCTTCGTCACCGCTATCAGGCAACAGTGGAGACTTGCCATCGGCGGCCAATACGATGGCATAGAGGCCAGCACGATACGGGCGCTCCTGACTCGTCATATTCAGACCAACCTGTAGTGGACCCGAGTTTGTTGACGCCGCGAAGTAAAGATAGCTGCCGTCCCTGCTAAATGCCGGCGAAGCGACATCGGCAGCGCCATCACTCAGCGCTACGCTATTGCCCGTTGCGAAACTGAGCAACATCAGGTCTCGATGAAAGTTTGCTTTCTCCTGCGTGTAAGCGAGCCATTGGCCGTCCGGTGACAGAGACGCTTCAATCTGATCGCGCCTCGAATCCGTTGATATTTCGCTGATGCCGCCGCTGCCCAACTCTATGGCGTACAGGCTCAGGTGATTGTCGCTATAGATGATTCGCGGATTGTCTCCGTTACTCCAGGCCATCAGCTCATAGAAATACGGGCCGAGTTCATACGCGCGACTCTCGCCTGTACCGGTCTGGTCGCTGACGACGAGACTTTGTCCGGCCAGTGAATCAGTTAGATAAGCGACCTGGTCCCCTTTGGGCGACCAGATGCCAGAATACTCCCGGACCGCTCCTGAATTCGTAATATTTCGGGTCGGACCTTCGTCTACAGCAATGGTGAATACGTCACCGCGGGCGGTGACAATCGCGCGCTTTCCTGTTGCCGAGATACCCGCGTCCTCGATAGTTTTCGAAGCGTCTTTCCACTGATTTCGTAACTGCGGCAGATCAGGGCTGATGTTGATAACAATTTCCCGGGTCTCACCGCTGGCTGTGTTCAGTTCTTTCAAACGACCGCCGGACTCGTAAACAATTTCTGAACCGTGCGCACCGGCCGCCCGAACATCCCATACATCTTCGCCGGACACTTTTGCGACATTGCCTGATGAAGAATCGTAGCTGTAGACATTCAACGACTTGTTTTCACGATCAGAAACAAAATAGAGCTTTTCGCCGAGCCACATCGGATTAATGTTGTTCGCACCGGCTCCTGGAACGATCGTTATCGTCTGCGCCGCAATGTCCATGATCTGCACGGCGGGCGTTGAGCCACCGCGATAGCCCCTCCAACCTGACGAACCGCCGGAAAGGCCGTTGTAGGCTGCACGAAACGACGTATAGGCAAATCGTTCATCATTGCTGTCATAGACACCGCTCATTACGCGCGCTTCCATTTGCTTTCGCGGAAGCCCGCCATCAACAGAGGCATGGTAAAGCTGCCCGGATCTGCCGTGATCGGTCTCGCGTGCCGAAACCAGCGTGACGGCACCGCCATCTGCCGTCCAGCCGGTAGGCGTATCCGTACCGGGGTGCCAGGTCAGTCGTCGCGGCTGACCGCCGGAAATCGGGATGACATAGACGTCACGATTGTTCTCGTAACTCGCCGCAAACGCGATTTGTGATCCGTCCGGTGAAAAAAGTGGGCTGTTTTCCTCCGTCGGGCTCGACGTCAGGCGTTGTGGATCTGAGCCATCGCGATTGGCAACCCAGATATCGCCAGCGTAAACGAACGCCAGTTTGTCATCTGAAATATCCGGCTGACGGAGAAGCAGCGTCTGCTGAGCGATTGCGGAATGAGCGAACAAGACAAGCAGCGTGCTCGCCAGGACTGATGCGTATTTCATGAATCTACCCCGTGGCAGGAGACCAATGACTGTGGCAGGTCATCGACTTCTTTTATTTTTTGGATGGCGCGCAGTATAGACGCCACAGGCTGACGGACCAACCGTCGCACCGAACAGCGCACTCCAGACCGCTTGGGGCTTAGGACTATTTTTCCTGCAAGCGCTCTTTGACGACGCCTTCAAGCCGGGTCAGTCCGGCCACTTTGCCAGCAGCGAGCGCGTCTTCATTCGTGGCACCAGCAAGCTTTGCACTTAACGCAAACAACGCACCAACACGATTGCCACTGGCGCAATGGAGAAGAACCGGACCATCGGTATCGGCGAGAATCTTGTCCAACGCTGCCGCGTTTTCGAAAGTAACATCATCGCCACCTGCGATTGGAAGTGAGACATATTGCATCCCCAGCGCCGCAACCTCAGCCGCTTCATCCATACCGTGATCTTCGGACGTCCTACGCAGATCGACAATCGTCGTAAAACCGGCAGCCTTTACAATTGACAGAACCTCACTATCTGGTTGACCGGTCGAAACATACTGCCATCCCTCGAGAGATGATGCGTCCTCGCGAATATCCCCAACCTTAATCGTGACAACGGAACCGACACTGTTTTCGTCGGCAAAAGAACATGCGACAGATCCAAGAAGTGCCATAAGCGGGAAAAATCGAAATTTCATGGGTAGCCGCCGGAAAGAGTTTGAGTGCGACGCGGGATTCTAACCGAATCTCAGATAAGATTTAGCAGCCTGGTGAAAATGACACAGATGGAAGCGAGACAAGGCAAGATTTGTCGAGAAAACGGAGTGTACACGGGAGTACATGAGTATTTTGAGGCCAATCCGCCCAGGGCGAATTGATCACTACCTGGGATCGGTGCGGATTGATCTTTAGCACAGATTCAGTCCTTGTGCTTTCGCCAATTGGTTAAACAACGCCGTATCGGGCCATCTGAGGCGTTTTCAACAAACTGCTAGCCTGAATTGATGCGTAGATCAGCCTTACTGGCGATGTATTTTCCGATCATCAGTGATGAGGTAGCTGCCGGGGACGGCGCGTTCAACACGTGGATAGCACCGGTCGATTCCTCGATGTGAAAATCATCGATCATGCGTCCGCGCTTATCGACGGCCTGCGCCCGAACACCGGAACCACCTGGTTCAAGATCATCTTCCTGAATCTCGGGAATTAATCGTTGCAGACCTTTGACAAAAACGCTTTTCCTCATTGTCTGGTTTATCTCCGAAATCCCTGGGCCAATGTTGCGAGCAATAAGGAGCCAAAATCCGGGAAAAGACAAAGTGGACATAAATTCCCCAAGAGAGAAGTCACTGCGTTTGTAGCCTTCACGCTTGGTCGCAAGAATCGCACTCGGACCGGCTTCGACAGTACCGTCAATACGCGGTGTGAAATGCACT
>Ga0255052_10002323_pt1 | contig 13819 bp, 14 predicted proteins | sample JV7_2_21_MG_FD_188632 | JGI IMG/M metagenome (GOLD analysis project Ga0255052, IMG submission 188632) | Seawater microbial communities from Jervis Inlet, British Columbia, Canada - JV7_2_21 | ecosystem: Environmental > Aquatic > Marine > Inlet | place: Canada: British Columbia | collected... | reverse complement strand
GACTCAGCAGGATGGGTCCCTGGTAGCCGCCACTCCGAACTCCTTTGATGGTGTAAAGTGCTAGTGCTCCTACGCCGATAAAACCAATTGTTTGCATTATGATTCATGTCCCCGGGAAAAATCGTTTCGTCCCGTCTTGTCTTCGCCGCGCAGCAGAAATAGCGCCCGGTTGGAATAGCCATGTGGAGATCCGGCCTCTTCCTTGATCTTGCCGCTATTGTGATTATAGAAACTGGTTGCCGGCATGATGCGTAAAACCAGTCCCATGCGACGCTTATCCGAGTGATTCGAATCCGAGCCGTGGACCAGGTAGACATCGTGCAGAGATATCTGCCCGGGCTCGAGCACGATATTGCGTTCTAGGCTCAAATCGACCTGGTCTTCATCGATAATCTGTGCCAGCGTATAGTCGTCGCGATGTTCGAAATGATGCGAGTAAATCTTGCGCTCGCGGTGTGATCCCGGGATAAATTTCATGCAACCCTGTTCCGGTGTGGATCCGTCGAGTGAAATCCATACGGTTAGCGTTTCCAACGGTTCAATCGGGTAATAATCACCATCCTGGTGCCATGGTGTTGCTTTTCCGTTATATGCGGGTTTCCCGAATATCGTGACGCCCCATAAAATAAAATCACTACCAATCAACTGTTCGACCATATCCAGAATCTCCGGAACGCGTGCGAAATCGAGCCATTCGGGATCACCCTTGACGCCGTAGGTACCGTTGGCGTCGAGATGGGGGCCAAGGATAAAGTCCGCGGAAAAATCCGGAATGTCACTGTTGTCTTCGAGTAGATTCTGGTAAAGCTCGTTGATCCGTGCGAGCGTCACTTCGGGAACACGATACTGCGACGGGATCACCAGGCCATCTCGGTGATAGGTATCGATTTCCTGGTCAGTAAGCGACATCGCCAGAGCATATTACAAAGCCGTAAACGGGTACAGCCAGCCACGCCAATTCGTGATATCTTTTTGGGCATAATGAATCAGCAGATACTTGAAATTACCAGTGAGCCAATCGGTGTCGGGCAGGAACGTATCTGCTATCGCCATCCCGAGGATGCAGCTAAGGTTGTCAAGATTCAAAAAGGGGAGAGCGACAAGCAAACTCGGCGTGAGCTTGAGCTTTATGAAAATTTATCCCGTCGCAAGATGAGTAACTTTGAGCATATTCCCCGCTATTATGGAATGACGCAGACCAACCTGGGTGAAGGCTTTGTTGTCGATCTGATCGCAGACTTCGATGGTGCTGTATCCAAATCCCTGTGGTGGCATTTCGAACAGGGATATCCGGTAGCTGAATTTTTACCCTACCTCGATGAGCTCAGGCAATATCTGCTTGATAACCTGGTCGTCTTCAGTGTCGATATGGGACGTTATAATATTCTATTCCAGAAAACATCGCCGCAGCAGGCACGTCTGGTCGTCATAGATGGCCTCGGCAATCATACGGCGATCAACTGGCTCGATAACATCGCTTATTTTGCGCGTCGCAAGATAAATCGGCGCTGGCGGCGTTTTATTGGCAGACTGCAAAATTACTCAGACGAAATAATGCGCGCAAACAACGCCACTCCTAAAATGCTCGAAGCGGCATATCGAAAAACAGGATAACCGTTTCAGTTAGCAAGTTAGCGACCTGGAACAATGCCTACAGTCGCACCTCGTCAGTGATCTCGATGCGATTATGGACAGAATGCGTCGCTGCGAGCAGGGATGGTAGCCCTAGGGGCTTTCAATAGCCGACTGGCAGCCGATGCACAGGCTGGCATAGGGTTGCGCCTGCAGCCGCGCAAACGCGATCGGTTCCTCGCATTGCAGACAGATCCCATATTCCCCACTGTTTATCCGCAGCAACGCCAGCTCGATGCGTTTTAGTAATTGTTCAGCCTGCTGTTGATTAGCGATCGCCATTTGCTGCTGCTGAATTGCATCGATACGTGAAACCCGACCGACCGATTGCTGGTCAAGCGTTACCGGTTTGGTAGACGAGTCGATGCCAAGCAGCTTAGTCTCAAGCTCTTGTCGTGTTGCGAGGAGCAATGAACGCAGTTCTTCGAGTTGCTGCTGATTAAGCTCTGTTAACGACATGGATCAGGAGGACTCGGCAGGTTGTTGCTGGACCGGTTCAATACCGTGGTCGGTGCGCGTAATTTTGTTTTCGTGGGTGTGCCGGCGAATATCCCTGTTCCTCGCAATCGACTCTGGGCGCGCGTAACCGCGTCCGTGGTCCAGGTGTACACAGCTGCAGCGATAGCGTACCTGGCGCGTTTTAATCCCCATGTTCATCAAGCGCTCGCCAAACTCGCGATCCTGGCCACCGTATTGCATGCGTTCGTCGAAGCCATTGGTCGCGATAATATGTTTTTTCCAGGTGGAAGAGCTGTGTCCATTCCAGGTGGCACGGGTTATGGTCAGCGCATCGAGCACCGACCCGATAAGCGGGTGTGAAAAGATTTTGGTAATTTTCGGCGTAAACGCTACCCCGTGTTTTAACAACCAGGACGGGCGCGTGGCGTTACCGTCCAGAATGTCCTGCCGGGTAATTGCACGTGAAACATCGATTGGCAACTTGAAATAGCCCCCGGACAACATCGTATTTTCAGCCGCCAGTTCGACGTGGTTCTTGACGAAATCAGGGTGGGGAATGCAATCACCATCGGTAAATATCAGGTACTCGCCCTGGCTCGCAACAATGGCCTTGTTCAGTATTCTGCATTTCTGAAAACCATCGTCTTGCTGCCAGATATGCTGCAGCGGAATATCGATTTGTGATTTCAGTGACTCGATCACGGCGCGGGTTTCCGGTCCCGAACCATCGTCGGCGACAATAATTTCAAAATCGCGATACGATTGTCGCGAAAAGCCCCACAGGGTTTTTTCCAGCCACTGCGGATGGTTATAGGTAGTGAATATTACCGAGGCAAACATCAGCAGAGCCCGTCGTAAATTAGTTCCAGTTTGGCGCATTGTTTACGAATATCGAAATGCTCTTCGACTCGCTTGCGCCCCTCAACACCCATATTGTGACGCAGGGTGGAATTTTCCAGCAAACTTGCAATGTTAGCTGCGAGTCCTGCAACATCTTTTTCTTCGCTTAGTAGCGCGGTGACTCCATCCTCTACCGCCTCGACCAGGCCACCGCTACGAAAGCTAACGACCGGCGTCTGCAGGGCCTGGGCTTCGAGAAACACCATGCCGAGGCCCTCCGTATCGCCGCTGGCTGCGGTGATGCTCGGGGCAACAAATAGCCAGCAGCGCGCCAGGTGTTCACTCACTTCGGCGGCACTAGCGGTGCCGGCAAACTCGACATTCAATTGCCGCGATATTGCTTCCTGCTGCAATGCGGATTTCAGATCACCTTCACCGATGATGGTCAGGCGAAGTTCGGGAAACTTTGCTTTCAATTGCGCCATTGCCTGCAATATATAGGTGCAGCCTTTTTTCTCGACCAGGCGACCGACAAAAAGCAGCGAAGGTTGATCGGCCTCATGCTTTGGCTGGGTGAATTTGTCGAGGTCGATACCGATATAGTGTTGCACCAGCTTGTGTTCGGGGCAGCCTTTGGCCAGCGCCTGCTCAGCGATAAAATTCGATACCGCAATTATCCGATCGACCTGCTCGAAAAAACGTTGATTGGTCGGGTTCTGGACGACGGCGTTCTCGTGCTTGGTGATGTCATGCCCATGGACCGTGGTTACCACGGGAATATCGAGCCTATTACCGAGCTTGACCGCATCGAGACCATCGTTAAAAAAATGTGCATGAATCAACGCGGGGGACTGCATGCCGATGGTCTCAATCCAGACTTTTCCACCACCTAGGTCGTGACGAAACATTATTTTCGAAAGCGACGCGATTGCGCTATGTTCATCCAATAGAATTCGGGTCGACCCATCGAGCAAATGCAACCCGGAATTATCCTTTTGGTAGCCGCAGAATACGGGACGGTAGCGGGCTAAAAAATGTCCCTGGTCAGCAATAAACGTTTCCGAATATGATAGTAAACGCTTTCGGAAAATAGCGATACTTGGCCGAGACACAATAATCCAGTTTAATAACTAATTAAGGTTAGGACAGAATTGATCTATGAAGGAATTGACTACTAACAAAGCAAGCCAGATAATACCTCCAATTTATTCGATGAGCCATAAAATATTTTTCCTTTCGATGAGCCGCATACTAAAGGGCTAGCATACCCTAATCCTTATCATGCGATAGGGGTCGCTTAGCTTAACCGATGAAAATATGTATTTGGACTACATCGTTGCAGGCGGATACGCTTGCGCTTGCGATTGCATTGGATCGGGATCCCGATGTCGAGTTACTAATTGTTTCAGCCAATCTTGCAGCCTACCTATCCGAGCCTATTGCCAGATATTGTCCGCTGAGCTGTGTGCTACTCGATCGTATTCAAGACGATCATGAACCGCAGGTTCGCGCATTTAATGCCGATATATTTCTTGCTGATAACCACCTCCCCAAATATCTGGCGGGACAAAGGCTGGTGTTCTTTTGGCATGGTTTGCCACTTAAGGTTCAACCACGGCGTGATATCAAAAGTTTCCAACGTCGCTGCAAACGTCTTGTTGGAAAGACAACGGTAGCCAATAGTCGGTTTCTGGCTCAATGCTATAACCAGATGGATCGAAATCATCGTGTCAAACACTGGAAGATTGCCGCGTCTAACTGCCGAATCTGGGGTAGTGCCTATTCCGATATGCTTATCAAACCGCCTTATGCAAGAAAGGATCTCGAAGACTACTATGGTCTCGATGTACTGGGGCGCAAGAATATAGTCATAAGCCTGACCTGGAACTACGGATCTAAAGCATTCGGCGTACTCGGTGATGATGACGCAATCTTTGCACAACTTTTGAAAACAGCAGAAGCCTATGATGCTAATATCATTTTCAGCCTGCATGACAAGTTTCGTTATGATCCAGCGCTTATCGGGAAAATAGAATCCTATGCGAAAGGCTATCCAGGTTCATTCATAAAGTATAAAAATGAGCATGCCGATAATCTGGCCGACCTGGTAGTTTCCGACGTTATGATTTGTAATTTTTCATCGTTTATCGTGTTCCATTATTTTACCGGCAAACCGAGCATTCATATCCAGCCTATAGATATGAAGAAGCTATTTGTCGGACTACCAACACTGAAAAAAGGTGGGCTGCGATCGGTTTTCAGGCGCAATAATGACAAGTTATGGATATACCCGTTCGAAAATTGTGGTGGTAGCTTGCCGCTTAATCAGGAGAGTCTGATTGCTGATCTATCTCGAAGTCTTGAAGATAGTTCCTATTGTAGCGAAAATGCGCAGCGTTTCATTTCCGACAAGATATACAAACCTGACGGACAGACTTGCAATCGAATAGTCTCGGACCTGAAGGACTGGGTAGCATGAGCAAGCATAAAGCCGGATGTTAATAGGTGGTTTGATTAATAAGCAAGCTTGCCTGAGCTAAAGGCTAATTATCCAGATGCCGGATAACTTCCGGGTAGCTGTAGAGTCGCTTTATGAACCTATCCCAACGGCGATTTATTTTAGATCTTACCTGGGAAGGAAAGTAATTTAACCATTGAATAAAAATGACATCGCCGATGCCGTCTATCATTACCAATCGGGCCGAATCTTTTGAAAGTTTTTGATATAGGAGATTACCTGCACCCATATCGTGATTAAAGATAACCAGATTCTCAAGTAAGTACTGTTTTAGTTGAGAGAGATAAGATTCAAACTCCGAAATTGGGGTGCCCTGAACCAGATACCAGCGCAGCGATTTGGAGATACTGCCTTCGTAATCGCGAATTAAATCAACTACAATTCCTTCACCCAGACTGGTTTTTATCGACCCGTAAAATCTGGGTATATGGGTGTATTCATAGTGACTTATCTTTTGCAGTTTCCGGTAAAATCCGATTTCCCGTTTTGACTGAACATTTGTAATCTCACCAGAGATTTTGATAATTTTCGAAGGATCTCCCGGGTGAAGATAGCAAGTTCGTTCTCTGCCCTTGCCAATGGGTTGTGACGTTATTTGAAGTACAGGTTGAACCATGGATTATATTCTGGATAAAGGGATGAAGATAAACTGAGAAAGCAAGAATTATAAATAGTTATCCGGTTTATACTTCAGTATAACCTTGAATTCGAAAATTCACTTGTTGTTCGTGCTTTCAATCGAGGTGTATCCGATATAAGGCAGAATGATAAACTCCTATCTCTATTAACGTAATTTTATTGGGCGGATTTTAGATCATAGGTATGGCAGGCCAATGGTATTAAACAGCAATTATTGGACTGGCCGTGACAGGTTTTTTTTAATTTCGGAAACCTCCCAAAGCGCCAACGATTTGTCGGAAAAGGTTCCACTGTCTTGGATACAACCTTCGTTAGTAATTGAAAGCGGCTCAGGAAGATTGAACGGGGCTATTTGCAAATTTAACGGGCACCATTGGCCAGTAGAAATTACCCGATTTCGTTTTCTTTCAGTAAATGTTGTTGTGAGAAGGTATTTAGATTCACTACGGCATACGTTTTCGAGCGCTGAATAAATATCTGAAAAGGAAAAATGCACCAGGCAGTCACGACAAAAAATTAAGTCTACTTTCGGTAACTTGTCAGTGAGCAAGTTCAGGCTGATAAATCGAATTTTATCGTTTTTATATTTATCGATATTCGATTGTACGAGTTCGGTAACAATATCCGCTCCCGTGTATTCAACGTCACCAATATCTATGTTTTGCATCCAGTGAAAATCACCACAGGGTATATCGAGCATCGACGAAATATTGAATTGCTTTAAAAGTACCGGAAGCGCCTGGCTTATAATTTTAATCTCTTCGCCTTCAGACCATCGACCTGAAATCGAGTCGCTCCCCAGCCAGGTATTGTCGTTATAAATGTCTGTAAATACCTCCCTTGTATCTTTCCCTTTCAGTCGATAACGCGTATACCTTTTGCTCAAGGATCGAGATAACTTAGATATTAAAGGTATCTTTTTGCCAAAAATTTTTACTTCCCCCATCTCAAAACCTATAATCTCTCTGGCTAAATCCTGTTCCGCCCGATGTCAACTTTCTGTAAAGCATTCAAGGCCCCAAATCAGAAGGTACTAGCGCGATAATTTAGATTAAAGTGAGTGGCCCGGTCGAAGGATATATGGGAATTCCGAATATTTGAATCTATCATTAGCGCCTGGAGATACGAAGAACACACACTCGGAGTCATTATTTCATAGTTTGAAAGCGATGTTAACTCGGCGAAGGAATCCTCCCCGGGGGTATACCGAATATCCGGTGGTGCTCGTAGGGAGTGATCAGAATCTCGTTCCAGTTTACGACTAACTGTTTTAAGTTTAATTTGGTCTGTCCGAACTGATTTTCGCCAGTAGCAATGGCAAAAATGTTCCGACAAACATGGTTGCCGATTTCCCCTCAAAGTGGTTTTCTGCAATATTACCGATTACGTAGGTCAAACAGATAAATATAATGGATAGTCGCGCTATCTCGGTATCCCGATTAAAAGATTTATGGGACATCGCAATATAAAGCGGTATTAGCAAAACCATTAACAGTAATGCCAACCCAGGAATGCCACGGGTTGCAAGGGCAGCAATATATTGGTTGTGGGGATTTTTATACTGATGCACAATCTCGTTAACCTGATAACGTTCCGAATTTGCCTGAGCCGCAGATTTAAAACCGCCGACGCCAACACCCAGTAGAGGATTTTCAAGAAATATGTACCACCCTGTTTTCAATAGCTCGATGCGTTGGCCTATTGAGCTTAGAGATGAGCTTTTCTGATTGTGCTCTCCACCAAAATAGGAGCTAACGTCCCTGATTGCATAATCGATTCCACCTTTAACAATCGGCAGGAAATATGAACTGGAAATCAGTAACATAATTACGGCTACCAGGGCCGTTTTCTTCCAGGCTGGTTGGGACCGGGCCAGGTAAATCGCAAAGAAGATGCTCAGCACCGTCAGGGTCATCCAGGTGCCTCGGGATTCGCTGAAAACCACGTTAGCAATTCCGAAGAAACAACCCGCCAGAGCTACCCATCGCAGCAGGGTTTCGGGCCTTTTAATGAAATAAAACAACAAAATACCCGACAGGCAGACCTGAATCGGGCCGAAGGCGTTGACATTCATACCCTGCAGCCGATGATCAATGCCCTGCACAAGGTCAATCAGGATATCGATTAGTGAAACCACGATGCTGCAGAATAAGGCGAGAACAATCACTCTGTCGGGGATCTCGATCCTTCTGAATAAAAAGAAAAGCGGGATAAAAAACAGGAAATAAAAATGGCGGCTCCATACAAAGGATGCACCCCTACCGGGTTCCCCGTTGGCATAAAAGGTAAAGGCTATCCACAGAAAATTCATGATAATGGCGGCAAACAACAGGCGCTCTAGCATATTGGTAAATTTAACCTGCTTGAAATTGAATACCAGGTAGCCGAGAGCCGCCAGGATCAGCAGCATAAACCAGGTTTTAGCGATATCGGTATAGCGTGGCAACATCACCACGAAGAGCACGAATAATGACGCGACTACCACGGTTAATGCTTTTTCCCTTAAGTCATAAACATCTATCTGCATTTAAGTTTCCTAATGTATGAAGGCAGGTTTGATCTCCCTGATTACTGATCGAATCATCCCGAGTTCAATTCAGACGCGGACATGGATCAGGATTAATCCACAGGTTGTTCCAGTTCCGACTCGATACCGTAATTGGTGCACGTGATTCGATGTTCCCGGGTATATTCGCGAATGCTCCGGTTTTTAGCAATCGATTCTGGGTGCGCGTAGCCGCGTCCGTGATCCAGGTGCACGCAGCTGCAGCGGTAGCGAACCTCCTGGTTTTGATGCCCATATTCATCAAGCGCTCACCAAACTCTCGATCCTGGCCGCCGTATTGCATGCGCTCATCAAAGCCATTGGTCGTGATGATATGTTTCTTCCAGGTGGACGAACTATGTCCGTTCCAGGTGGCGCGGGTTATCGTTAATGCATCGAGTATCGCCCCGATAACCGGGTGGGAAAAGAGCTTTACAATCTTGGGCGTAAACGGTACGCCGTGCTTCAGTAACCAACCCGGACGAGTGCAATTACCGCTAAAAATATCCTGCCTGGTAATCGCACGCGCAACCTCAAGCGGTAATTTGAAATATCCACCCGATAACAGTGAGTCTTCAGCGGCCAGTTCAACATGGTTTTTTACAAAATCAGGATGGGGGATACAGTCACCATCGGTAAAAATCAGGTATTCACCCCGACTTGCGACAATCGCTTTGTTCAAAATCCTACATTTCTGAAAGCCGTTGTCTTCCTGCCAAAGATGTTGAATCGGGATATCGATTTGCGATCGGAGTGATTCCACCAGGTCGCAGGTCTCCTGGCCAGATCCATCGTCAGCCACGATGATTTCAAAATCACGATAAGTTTGGGCCGAAAATCCCCACAGCGTTTTTTCCAGCCACTGGGGATGGTTATAAGTCGTGAATATTACCGAGGCAAACATCAAGCTAGTTTACCGTAGATTAATTTCAGTTTGGCGCATTGTTTTTGTGTATTGATACTTTATCTTTACCCGGTTGCACGAAGCAGCAACCATATGCCGGTACTGGGTGAAATTTTCCGATAATCGAGTAATGTATAATGCCTTCCTGAGTTGACTGACCTGCCCAGTGGGAAGCAGATTCTATGCCTAGACACGCCACAGTAAATATTCGCAACATCGCGCTAGTAGGCCATGCCAGCAGCGGCAAAACCTCGTTTACCGATAGCGTATGGCTGAGGCCGAACACCCGCCAGATAATGCTGCACGAGGGTGGGGCGCTGGTTATTCTTTCAATGATTGGGAAACTTCGTGGAGGTCTGGTTGTGGCACGAACGCGTGTTCCCAGCGACTGAGATTACTCACTATGCCAACGGAGAAATTGGTTGTCGGGAATAAGCGTATCATCGGGGAGAAATCACGTTGCAACATCTTCTGGGTCTCGTCAGAAAGGAACTCAGCCGGGTAGCGACTCCAATATGACCTTTCACACTTCGCCGATGGATCGACGAAGCAATATTTTTTAAGTAAAGCAAGGAGCTGCTCGACCTTCTCCGGGTCATCTACGCTTTTGTCGTAGGTGTCACGAATGCCGATACATATGACACGATGGCCGGTCAGGTCTTTATTCCGGTGGCGCACATGATCGGTGATATCTGTCATGCGGATCACAGCATGATGATGTAAAAAGCGAATATAAGAAAAGGTTGGAGCACTCCGATCTCGTACAACAAGATTTACATGAGTATAGACACGGCGGAGTGTGCCTTCGGGCCTGGGGGTAATGTGCAGAGCATCGGCAATTTGGGTCTGCGAACCGGCGACGATCTCATTGCCTTCAAAGGATTCGCCGCCGGCACTAACTTGTACCCGTTTCCGCTTGAAGTTAAACCGAATAGAGCCCACACGCATTAATTTCAGGATCGTGACGTTGTTCTCTTGTGCGTGGGCAGTGAGCCGCGTCATTAATTCGTGAGACCCGCCCTGCGGGAATAGAAAAGTCTTCGTAAACGGAAATATTCTCGGCCGGTAATACTCATATCGCAACATGTTGGAAACAAATGGGGCCAGGGAGCGACGCTTAAACACCGTTTTCAGATCACGGATAACGCGAATCGCTTGCTTGTAATCATATGGAAACAGGATGTCGCGGTAGGCAAACTGAGGTTGCGGGCGGAATGGCACTAGATCCAATCCGATTTTAGAACGCAGGAATTCGTAGGCTCGCTGACTAATATCCCAGTAGTGACAGCCGATATCCAGGTAGGGGAACTCCTTGGTATCCAGGCGGCCCCAGGCGCCGCCCAGTTGTCCATTCGCCTCTAAAACCAGCACTTTGCGGCCGGTTCGGCCAAGGTATATTGCTTCAATCAACAGCAGAGGGCTGCTACCAACGATTATCGAGTCCCATACGGCAGCTTTTGTCACTGGTACAAAGGCGGGGTATCGGTGTGCGCCCGTGGCAAAGGTGTCGTGTGCGTATTCATCGATAGCAAAGCGATTCGTACTTCCGGGATCCACTGGAGGTTTCCTTGCATTTTGCGAACGCGAAGGTCAAACTTTATGCGAGACGTCATGATGGATATAAATTGAATAATAAACTCCGGAAAAGGCTATTAGTAAGCGCTGTTATTTTGCTTGCAATTGTTACGGTCAGTGCCGCCTTCGTCAAGTTTCTTTACAGGCCAGCGAAGGCCCTTGTCCGGGATACAATCACGGCCACAGTTGAGCGGGTGGTCCTTAGGGAGATTAACAAGAATGTCATGCCGGCTGTGAAAGAAGCCATTGAAAAGGCGCTGGCAGGAGAGGGTGGCTCCTATGACCTCGAGTATTCATGGGGCGCTTATGGCACGAGCGATGCTGAGTTTCGAATGCCCTACGGCACTGCTATTAACGACGACAAGGGTCGAATCTACATAACCGATTGTTACAACCAGAATGTTCAGGTATTCGATCTTACCGGGAAATTCCTGTTTAAATGGGGAACGCCTGGCGATGGTGAGTCCCAATTCAACTATCCGGGCGGGATCGCGATCAACAGTCAGGGTCATGTTTATGTTCCGGGAGAGCATAATCACAGGGTCCAGATTTTTACGGCTGATGGGCAGTATATAAGCCAGTTCGGCTCCAATGGCACCGGAGATGGCCAATTCAGACAGCCTCTCGGGGTTGCTGTCGATTCCATGGATAATGTTTACGTTGGCGATCTGGTAACCAATCGCGTTCAGAAGTTCGATGCAGAAGGCAACTTTTTACTGGGCTTTGGTGGCAAGGGGGACAGCGACGGGAAGTTCAGAGGTCCATACAATATAGCAGTCGACAGTGCCGACAATGTATACGTCGTTGATCGTGGGAATAATCGAGTACAGAAGTTTGCGCCGGACGGCACGTTTTTGCTGAAATGGGGCAGGAATGGTGGCGACGGTAAGCCGGGTATGCAAACCGGCGATTTTAACTGGCCTCACGAGCTATCAATTGACGAGCGGGATCGGATATACGTATCGGACACGTACAACTACAGAATCCAGGTATTCTCGGTAGACGGCGAACACCTGTTCAGTTTTGGAAGCGTGAAAGAGTTTGGGGTCCCGAAAACAATATCGGTCGACAAAAATTTTAATATCTATGTAGCTGACCCTCACGGTACACTCGGCTATGTAACCCGATGGAAGCCGCGTCTGCGGACTGATCGCGGGAAGGAACTAACGAACAATCTCGCAGAATCATTCCCGGATTTTCCGCCCAAATTATCCTCCTTCGGTGTTTACACTGATTTACCAGATCTCTCGAGCGTCATCGCCAACGTTCACGCTTACGCCCCTGAATGGCCGCTGTGGACAAACGGTGCCATCAAAATTCGTCACATTTTTGTTCCGACCGGCGCCAAGATCGATATCGGTCGGTCTGACCACTGGATTTTTCCCGAGGGAACAACATTCTTCAAGACTTTCGCTTATCAGAGCCCCGAAACGGGATCGGTTCGGCCGGTTGAGACCCGCGTAATCCGACGTGCGAATGCGAAATGGGAGTATGCCGCATACAAATGGAATAACGACGGTACCGATGCGCGGCTGCTGAAAGGGCTGCGACCGGAATACCTGGCTGTTACCGGTCCATCTGGGCAGCAATTCGAACACGCGATCCCGAGCCGCAACAATTGCCTGGCCTGCCACGGAAGAAAGAACACATTCATACTCGGGTTTGAGGAGGTACAGTTGAACCATACGCCGTCGGGCCACTCGATGAATCAGCTCGAAAAGCTCGCACTGGCTCAGATCTTCAACCAATCACCAACCAAGTTCACCGCACGTGTAGTTGGTGATACAGATCTAGAGCGTCGAATGCGCGGCTATATCCACGCGAACTGTGCCATCTGTCACAACAACAAGGACCTGGGGGATTTTTCCCACGATTCAACATTAACTTCCTGGAATGTCCCGCCTCGGCGAAACAGCGGACGGCTCCTTGCTCCTGGAGATCCCGAGGAAAGCGCCATGTACCGGTTGCTTGCCGCCGGAATGATGCCACCAATCGGTGTCCAGGTCCGAGATGAAAGGATAATCCAGGACATGAGCGATTGGATTAGCTCCTTATAGAATCGCCCCTAAGTTCAATAGTCTCTGCGCAGATTCTTTATGTATTGGGCGCTCGAGCTGAAAGCTTCCTGTTTGAAGATCAGCTTTTTGGCCTTTTCTTAATAGCTCATGTATCTGCCAACTATTACCAGTATGGTCGAGAACGGAGATGAGTATCTATATTGGGTCGGTTCCTGTCGCTCATCGAAGATTTCCCAGCGTCCACGGAAATTGTGATTGAAAAGATTCGGACCACCGACCATCTGCTTTCATCGCATCGGGGTGACAACCGGCATCATAAAGTATACGACCATCGGGCCCCTCTATCAGGTAGGCAGAAATCGGGAATTCAACAAAATCATTCTTACCCGGATCGTCTGCAGCGAGATCGCCGAAGAAACTCGAACGCGCCATTTGCATTCGACCGAGATCCAGCACATGAAGTCTGTTGCGCACTAACCAATTCCTCTTGAACGATGCAGAGTGAATGTTAGTTAATTAGGTGACTTTGGTCCATCGAGATATTGAATAGCGAGCGTCTCTTGTGGGTCTATTCTGTTGAAAAACTCGAAAAAAATGGAGGGATGTTTTTCTGCAGAAAACCAAAACATTCTGAACTCCGCACAGCACTTGGCATGTAAGCTCACCCGTAGCTCTGTTGATCGAGATCG
>Ga0255052_10002322_pt1 | contig 13819 bp, 15 predicted proteins | sample JV7_2_21_MG_FD_188632 | JGI IMG/M metagenome (GOLD analysis project Ga0255052, IMG submission 188632) | Seawater microbial communities from Jervis Inlet, British Columbia, Canada - JV7_2_21 | ecosystem: Environmental > Aquatic > Marine > Inlet | place: Canada: British Columbia | collected... | reverse complement strand
GTCTCCGTAGGACGCGATCACAGGCACGGCTTCACGAATATGTTCGGCCGCGGCGCCGTCCATGACGATGCCCGGCCGCGTTTCGAGGCCGTGAATCGACATCTCCGGAGAAATCACGAATGAGCCGCCGCCGAGCTTGGTCATGGCGGCCTGAAAGGATGCCAGCGTTCTCAGGGAAGGGCTCAGGAAAAGCAACGACAGCACTTTGCCGTTGAGCGCCGCAGGCTCCGGCTTCTCGTCGAGCCGGTTCGACAATTCAAGCAGCGCAGAAATCTCCGCTGTTGAAAAGTCGGCAAGGTCGTTAAATGCTTTCATCACTACTCCTCTAATAATTCCATTTATGTTTTGGGCGCTATGGCGCCGAGTGCCTTCGCCAGGCGCTTGACATGCTCCGACTGCAGCACCAGGGGCGGCAGTAATCTCAGCACGCCGGGGTCGGCGCTGGTGCCGGTCAGTATGTCACGCTGCAGCAGTGCATCACGAATCTCGCCAGCCGGCCTGTCACAGACGAGGCCAAGTAAAAGGCCCATGCCCTGGACCGATTGAACCGGCCCCGTGACACAATATTCACGGATCTCAGCTTCCCGTTGTCGAACGTTCGCGAGCAGCCCTTCGGTCTTGATGGTTTCAATGACGGCGATGATGGCCGCGGCTGCGACCGGTCCGCCACCGAACGTCGATCCGAGAGTTCCCAGGCCGACAGTTTTCGATACGCTCTCGCTGCAAAGCAGTGCACCACAGGGGATTCCCCCGCCGAGCCCTTTGGCTGTCGTGAGGAGGTCCGGTTCTGCACGATAAGCTTCAATCGCGAAATAATGACCGGAACGGCCCATGCCGCATTGCACTTCGTCGGAAATTAACAGCGCACCGGTTCTTGAAGTGCGCTCGCGTAACGTCGCCACAAAATCGTGTGACAGATCGAAGGCGCCGGCGACACCTTGCACGGGTTCAAAAATCACGGCTGCAATGTTCTCATCGATCATTGATTCTGCGGCGGCAACATCATTCCTCGGGATGAAATCAACCGCGAAAGGCGTGTTTGGAAATCCGTACCAGCTGTCAGCGGACTTCCACGACACCGCCCCGGCTGCCGCCGTGCGGCCGTGGAAACCATGCGTCAGCGCGAGGATTTTTTGCCGGCCCGTCGACAGGCAGGCCGTGCGCAGGGCGTTCTCGTTCGCTTCAGCACCGCTGTTGACGAAGAAAACCCTCGAGAGATTTTTTGGCGCAATCCCGACAAGCTGCTCCGCTGCAGCTGCCCGCACGTCCAGCGCAACGGCATTGCTCTGAAATATCAGCTGCCTGGTCTGTTCACAGATGGCCTGCACGAGACGCGGATGACCGTGTCCGAGCGCTGCAACGGCATGCCCGCCCCAGAAGTCCAGAATACGCTGACCACTCGTCGTGACAAGATCGCAGCCGGCGGCTTGCGTCGGCATGAATGGCAGCTGCCCATAAACCTGAAGCATAACGGCAGCTTCCCTTGTGCGCGGATCCTGTAATGCGTTGTCGGCTGCACTCATCTGTTCAGGTCCATGCGGGTGATGCTGCAGTCAGGCCGCTTGATTCAGGCAATGACCAAAGCCGGTTCATCCATTGCAAGGCACCGCCGGCGGCTCCTTTAACGAGGTTATCGATCGCGCTCATGACAACAACAGTATCGCCTTGGCAGGCGATGCCAATTCTTGCGTCGTTACACGCAATGACGTCTTTCAGACGCGGAATTCCGCCGACTACTTTGACGAACTCGCTGTCTGCATAAAATAAACGAAAGGCATTTTGAACCTCGTCCGACGATACCGGGACTTTCATCCTAGCCTGCATGGTTACGTAAATGCCGCGTGCGAAAGGACCCGAATGCGGCACGAAATGCACGGATGCTTTCGTCTGACAGCTTGTTTGAATCAACGCTTCGATTTCGGGCACATGACGGTGCACAAGCGGTTTGTACGCATACAGATTGCTGTGCCGTTCCGGATGATGCGTGCCGGCCTGCGGGCTCCGCCCGGAACCGGTGCTGCCGGTTATGCCGCTGACAAAAAGCTCATCGTTGACAACGCCTGACTTCAGCAAGGGCACGGCTGCGAGAAGTACGGCTGTAGCGAAACAGCCCGGATGCGCCGCATGCGGCGCATCCGGGACTGTGGCGTGTTCCGGTACGGCACAGAAAAAATTCGGTATCAGGGCCGGCGCCGGATGCCGTATTCCATAGACCGCCTCGAATTGGGAGGCAGAGGCGTAGCGAAAATCTGCCGATGAGTCGACGACATGAACATCGAGACCGCGATCACCGGCGCCCTCGAGTGCCGCCGCAATGCCAGGCGCTGAAGCGCCGTGCGGCGCAGCGGAGAACAGGGCGAGTTTGCCGCCTTTGTCCACTTGCTCGAGCCAGGCGTCCGGACGGGCGAACGATATGCCGGGGTATGTGCCGGCCAGATTCGGAAAAACGTCCGCGATTGCCTCGCCGCCACGGCTTTCGGACACCGCCGCGGCCAGCCGGAAGTCCGGGTGTGTTCCAAGCAGGCGCAAGAATTCGCCGCCGACATATCCGGTTGCGCCGAGAACGACTGCGGGGATGGTCATGATTTCAGGCGTCCGGTATCGATCAGGAGATCGGCGATCGAATCGCCAAGCGCGACGCCGTTGCTCAGCGCGTTAATCGCGGGCAAAGACAATCGCTCTTTGATCTGATCGATCCCGACTGCGTTATCGGTCGCCGGGCCGGTGATGACGACCGGCTCGATGTCGAATTGCTCCCTGAGAATTCGTGTGCCGCCCCAGGCAGCAACCGGATCGTTTGCGCAGAGAATGACGGCCGTAAAAGCGTCGCGTATGTCTTCGTCTGCGAGTATTGCTTCAACGCCGTAAGCCCCGAGCAGACCGTCGCCAAGCTCGATCACGATGACATCGGGCTGAAACCCGGCCAGGCTGCTAAGCAATGCGCGCGTGAGAGCCGGTCCGTTTTCTGATGTCGTCGTCACGATGCCGAGATCTGAGAAGATCATCGAGTTGGCAGCACCTGCGTCCTCCATCGCAAGAATATCCCGGCGCAATGAAACGCCGGTCGCTTTGCAAGCTGCGACCTTCATTCCGCGGTGACGCAGGCGGCTGACGATTGCGCAGGCGGCCGCGGTCTTACCGGAATCCATGCAGGTACCGGCAAGCGCTATGACCGGTATGCCCTTTGTGTCTAATCGAGCGTTCTTGTCGAGCTCTTTGGCACCGACTCGCGCAGGTACGCCGATGCGTTCGCCAAGGTAGGGGAAGTGCAGAACAGTACCAAGCACTTCGCAATCGAACGGCGCACCGACGTCGGGATTTATGGAATCGCATACTCCAAGAACACCACCAATATTCAGGATTTGAATCATGGAACCGACGTCGAGCTCCTGCGGCAAATGACCCGAGTATCCGAGCAGCGCTTTTCGATGACCGAGCGCGCCGACAATGATATCGCCCTGGTTGACAGTGGCCATTCTGCCGCTCGTCAGTTCAAGCTGGTTGTAACGTGTCTTGTTATTCAGGACGCGCACGGCAATGAGCACGCCTTCCTCACAGGGAATATCGGCCGACAACCTGAGTTTGTGGCTCAGATCACTATGTTGGGCAACGGACGCGACTTTATCGACGAAAATACTGCGCATTGTTCAGCCCTCTCCGGCGGATGCGCCGGCCCGGGTCTGCAACGAGCCTTGCAAGGACAGAATGCGTGCGTAACCGAGCGCGTCCTCGGCGGTCCATTCGCCGGCTGCTTCTCCGTACACGCCTTTTGTCGCGGCAAGCAAAGAGTATGGCGAGGCAACACCATCGATAAAGAGATTGCCCGGCCGCAATGTGAAGCTGACCTGCCCCGTCACGCGAAGCTGTGACGAGGAGAGCAAAGCCTCGATGTCCCGACACGCAGGATCCAGCTGCTTGCCCTCGTGAATGAGTTCACCGTAGACGGACGCGACGGTGTTTTTGATACGGGACTGTTGTGCACTCAAGACGAGTTTTTCAAGTTCACGATGTGCTGTGATTAATGTAAACGCTGCCGGTGCCTCAAACGCGACACGGCCCTTGGTGCCGAGAAGCGTATCGCCGAGATGAATTCCTCTCCCAACAGCGTAGGACCCGGCAAGCATTTCGAGCTTTTCGATTAGCGATACCGGATCGAGATTCTCGCCGTCCAGCGCCACCGGGATGCCGGCGTCGTAATCCAGCGTGTGACACGATTCGGTCTTCGGCTTGTCGAATGCGCCGGCCGACAACACCCAGGCTTGCTCCGGCAAAGACCGCTCAGAAGTCAGCGTTTCCTGGCCGCCAATCGTTATGCCCCACAAACCGCGGTTGATCGAATACGCGGATCCCTGCGCGGGCGGCGGCAGACCATGATCTTCAAGATAACGACACTGTTCCTGGCGGACCCAGCTGTTGTCCCTTACCGGCGCAAGAATCTCCAGGCTCGGGTTCAGTGTCCGGAGCGCGACCTCGAAGCGTACCTGATCGTTGCCGGCCGCCGTGCAACCATGTGCGACCGTCGCAGCTCCCCGTGCGGTGGCAAGCTCGGCCAGCCGCGAAGCCTGAAGACCGCGCTCCGCGCCGACGCATAAGGGATAGAACTCGCCCCGACGCACGTTGCCGGCAATGAGATACCGCAAAACCGAGTCGAAAAAGTCCTTTTTGCAATCGAGCAGCACATGTTCGATCGCACCGAGTCTGAATGCGCGCTCCTCGAGAGCCGCTGCAGCCGCGTCGTCAATACCGCCGGTATCGACCGTCGCCGTAATAACGTCGCGTCCGTAATTCTCTTTTAGCCACGGGACACAGAATGACGTGTCCAGACCACCTGAAAAGGCAAGAATGATTGGGGATTTATCGTCGGTCACAGGAATGGTCCTTCAGAGAGAGGATCAGGCATCAACCGCGGCCGGATGCGCGGTCGATTTTTGCAAGAAGATTTCTTTGACCCGCCGCATTCCTGGTCGCAACGAACACCGTGTCATCGCCACCGACGTTGCCGACCATTTCCGGCCAGCCGCTCCGGTCCAGTGCCAGCGCGACCCGCTGTGCCGCACCAATGGCAGTCTTTATAACCATGAGATTGGGCCCGGCGGTCTCTATCTCCCTGAGAAGCCCGGACACTTCCGCCACCTCGTCGCCCTTTTCCGGGCCCGGCAGTTCATAGCCTTGTGCTGTCTTGATCGCACCCAGTTCCTTCAGGTCACGGCTGACGCTCGATTGCGTCGCGACAAAACCCTGTGACGTCAGGGCATCCACGAGCGACAACTGAGTCCCGGCAGGGCCCAGTTCCAGGATCTGCCGGATGGCTTGCCGTCGGTCTGACTGAATTTCCGGGGAGTTCGGCATGGCCAAACCTGCATAAATATGTGCATATAAATATCATGATGCGCATACTTGGTCAAGGCCTTTCTGTTGTTAATATGAGCTACTTCACACATTAATGCTCATTGGGGAAAAACACCGTGGAAACACCGGAAACGGTTGAAGTCGGGGGCGGAGAGAAGCCGGATGGTGCGGTTATCTGGCTCCATGGGCTGGGTGCCGATGGCCATGATTTCGAGCCGATCGTGCCCGAGCTTCAGCTCGATGAATCTGCCGATATTCGCTTCGTCTTTCCCCATGCACCTGTCCGTCCGGTCACGATCAATGGCGGAATTCCGATGCGGGCCTGGTATGACGTCATGAGCCTCGATCGGTCCGGGCCGCAGGATGAGCTTGGCATCCGCGACAGTGCCGAAATGCTGAAAAAACTGATCCGGCGTGAGCACGAACGTGGAGTGCCATACGATCGAATCGTAGTGGCAGGCTTTTCACAGGGCGGCGCGATCGCGATGCATACGGTAATGAGATTCGCGGAGAAACTGGCTGGCCTGATGGCTTTATCGACCTGGATGCCGCTCGAAGCGACAATTGACCGGGAAGTGATGCAGAGTACGGAGTCTCAGCCGCGCGATCTCCCGGTTTTGATGGCGCACGGCTCGTTCGATCCGATGCTGCCGATCGCCGCCGGCCAGCACGCCCGGGACATCATGCAAAAGGCTGGTTTCGATGTGCAATGGCATGACTACCCGATGGCGCATGCCGTTTGTGCAGAGGAAATCGCTGAAATTCGCAGGTGGCTGCTAAGTATCTTTTCACGTCCTTGATCGTCGTACTCTTTAATTACCTGAGTCTGGGAAACTTACCGAAACGAATCACTCGAGGACGAACCTGAAACGGGAGTCGCCCGTTGTGCGCCCGGCAGGATCGAAGCGGCGCTCGCTGAATTCGACCACATCGTCGTTGCCCCACAGCACGGTCGTCGACGAACGCGTGCCATACTCGGGCGCCATTATGAAAGGGGCGGTCAGCGCCCTGGCGATTTCGAACGGGAGGTCGTCCGCGGCAACGTCGTCTGCCGCCGCCGGCGTCCGGTCGGAAAGAAGTCGCAACAGTTCGGTTTCGTTTACAGCATAATCTTCGATCAGCGACTCAAGACAGGCCTTGGCCCAAACGACTTTTGACCAGGGTGTATCAAGCGAAGCGTTGCTCAAACCGTAAATGCCGGGAGCGACGTTTGCTTCCAGATCATCGCGATTGGACAGGTAAGACATGGACTCGCCGTCACACACCAGCAAACTGAATCCGGCGTAATCCTTGTTTGAAATCGAGGATTCGAATTCTCCAAACGATTGAGATCCGCCAACGAAGTCGGTGACGAGTCCGCCGCGGGACTCGACCATGGCCTTGCGGCCCTGTCGTTCGTGAAAATTGGTCACGGTCGCGAAGCGACCCGACTTGCTCATTGCCAGCCAGGTGCCACCCGCCTGCAGGTCGCGGCCTGCGAGAAGCGATTCATTGTCCGGCCACCAGTGTGCATCCTGCGTCGGTCGCTGGTGAGATTCATCCCGGTTGCCTGCAAGGATCAGGCGATACTGCGGGTGCGCCTGCCAGGCGAATACGACAAGGCACATCGTTATCTTGCCTGACTGATCTCATCGACGTCAGACAGTAGCCAGTCGTCAACGAGCCGGCGCGCGATAGACAGGCGGTAGGGCAACTTCGGAAAGCCCGAGCGTAATTGCTTTCGCGAAAACCACTGAGCATCTTCGAGCTCTCCATCATTCAACAAAATTTCTTCCGTCAATGCTTTGGCGGTAAAGCCCAACATCAACGACGAGGGAAACGGCCAGGGCTGTGAGCTGTGATACTGAACATTCTCGACCATGATGTTGGCTTCCTCTGCTACCTCACGCCGGATCGCATCTTCGAGGCTCTCGCCGGGCTCTACGAAACCCGCAATCGTGGAATACCGGCCTTCGGGCCAGCTCGGCTGACGTCCGAGGAGGCATCGATCGCCTCTGCTGACGAGCACGATAATCGCCGGGTCAACCCGCGGAAAAAGTACAGCGCGGCATTCGGGGCCGACACAGGTTCGCGAATTGCCTCCCGATTCAGCCTTCGACGGCGAACCGCAATGACCACAATACTTCTGCATGCGGTGCCAGAGAACCAGCGCACGCGCGTGTGCGACCAGATTCGCCTCGTCAACCGGCAACACGTGACCCAGGTAACGCAAGTCATGAAACTCGCCGACATCCTGGAACGGTGTCTCAGTCGCACCGTCTATTCCAAACGCGAAGGCCGGCCTGTCACGGAACTTGCCGAGGAAAATGACCTCCTGATCCCGCAGGTGGGCACTGACAGCGTGCCGATCGAGAAGAATCGCATGGAAGGGTTCTTCTGACGCCAGGCATTTGTCGCCCCAGACAGCAATGAAACAACTCTTATCGCTCATCATGGCTTCGCTGAGCCACTCGGAATCTTCCCGCCGGTGACCCCAACGGTCGACGAAAGCACCGGCGAATACGTTTTGAGCGCTCATTTTGCTGGACAACCAGCCTCGTTTACGGATTGCGACAGGTCACGCGCGGACACTACGACGCCATCTTCGTCCGCAAAAATATAATCACCGGGCGAGACATCGATCCCCGCAAAACAAAGATCGACATCTCTTTCTCCAAGGCCCTGCTTTCGGCTCTTGCGCGGGCAGGTATCAAGCGCTCGCACACCGATGTCCGTAGCATCGATCTCCAGCCGATCCCGAATGCAGCCGTTTATGATCACGCCGGACCAGCCGTTCTCGAAGGCAAGTCGGGCAATGTCTCCACCCAGAAGCGCGCAGCGTCGCGATGCGCCACCGTCAACGACCAGCACCTGCCCTTTACCCGCGTCCTCCAACGCTGATCTGACAAGAGAGTTGTCCTCGAAGACCCGCAGTGTGACCATCCGTCCGCCAAAACTTCGCCGGGAACCGTAAATCTGGAATACGGGCTCGGCCACTTGTATATCGGCAGCGTAGTCGTCACAAAGGTCGGCAGTCATTATCGTCATTTATTGTTCCCGGCAACTGTCGGACTGTGGGCGCAGGAAGGTCGAAGTCTAACGGAAATTCGCGAGCTTCCGATAGGTGGCCCGGATGACTCTTACCGTGAGTTTTTCTGACGGGACGCGAGAGATATCAGCCGTGCCTTTGGCGATGACGGGATATCTCGCAGCTCGGGCACGTTTTTTGATCCAGGGCATAGGCATCCTGAACGTATGAGGTCTGGCAGCCCTTGCACACCGCCAGATACAACTCGTCGTTTCGGGAAATGTTTTGCAGAAGGTTCCAGGCCCACTCGAAACTGAGTTTCGGCATCCGATGCAGCAGCAGATAAGTCTCGAAGGCGCGACACACGCGGTGGCCGTATTCCACGCTCGGTCGCGGCCAGCAGGCATGAACCCGATTCGCCGCATCGACCCTGAGCAGCAGACTTGCACAGAAAAGCGCGATTAACGTTGTCGCTTCCAGCTGATTGTGCGGATTCTTGACGAAAAGACCGACCTGTTGAGGTGACTTACCTCGGCGGCGCTTTACAGTGCCAGAGCCCCCATCACGGAAATAGGTCGCATAAAGTTTGCGAATCCTGTCGTCACTAAGCCCGGTGCACACTTTGATAGTGCGGGTCCTGGCCTCGTGCCCAATCATTCGGAGTGCGAGTTCGAACTGACTTCGCTCGGTCGCATATCGGTTATCGGTGAGTCGCATTTGTTCCCATTTCTGCTAGTTATTACCCATATACAGTGACAGAAAAGCTTATACTATCTACAGATGGTAAATCAATCAAAAATAGCGTAACTCGGGTTTCATCCGAAAAATGCGTATCAGGGGGAGTTCGCCATGGATTTTCAGGGACCAACGCTTGCCGATTATGAAAACGTCCGATCACTGAACTTCGCTTTTCTCAGACTCCTGCAAAACGGCAGCGAATGTGCCCGGTACCTGGAAGGACTGCCGCGGGAGCTTGGTCGGCGTTTACGACGCCTGGGTCACCGGGAGATGGAGCGGCTGGCAGCGACGCCGTTTCTGTTGTTTTCGTTTCGAGAACGTGACGATGGCTTCTGGCAGAAGATTTTGACCGACGACAGAACGCGCGACCTGTTTGCTTTACGCCTGAAAGCGACAGATGACGTTGGCCGTCTTGTATCCGCGGGTCTGGGGTTCGTATGGCAGCTTGCCCATCGAAACCCGTTTGCTGCGCGTCTCCTTTGCGGGGCCAGCACACATTGGTGCGAACAAATAACCGAGCGAACCATCTTTCACATACTGGCAGTTGCCGGACACCGCTCCGACCTGCTCGTGCTACGAGCACAGCATGACGCTGAAATCTGGCAAAAACTTCTCGATAACGGTTTGAGCAACGAGACAGAGACTCGTCATGCAGCGCACATCAGTGCATTGCAGACCATTCTGACCCGGCAACCTGCGCCGGCCGCGTGGTCGGCGGCCGCCTGTGCGTCACGCAACCCGGCGCTTAAAGTGGCGGAAGAGTCGAAGAACTAGAAAGTCATTATTCGACACCGTCATAGCCGCCACGTATACAATATGCGTCGCTATGCAAGCACTGTCGATAAAGAAACTTACGAAGACCTACTCGAACGGCAACCAGGCGCTGAAAGGAATCGACTTCGATGTCGAGGAAGGCGACTTCTATGCACTTCTCGGTCCCAATGGTGCAGGCAAGACCACGGCAATCGGCATCATTTGTTCGCTGATCAACAAGACCAGCGGTGAAGTCGAGATCTTCGGACACAGCATCGACCGGCAACTCGAAGCCGCTAAATCCTGCATCGGCCTCGTGCCACAGGAAATTAATCTGAACCTGTTCGACACCGTACTGAATATCGTGGTCAACCAGGCCGGCTATTACGGGATAGAGCGCAAGCTGGCTTTGCAGCGCGCCCACGAATATCTCTCCGAGTTGAAACTCTGGGACCGCCGTTTCGACCAGGCAAGAAGTCTTTCCGGTGGTATGAAACGGCGCCTGATGATCGCGAGAGCGCTGATCCACAAGCCCAAACTGCTGATACTCGATGAGCCCACTGCCGGCGTCGATATCGAAATTCGGCGTTCCATGTGGGGGTATCTGCGCCGCATCAACAACGAAGGGACGACGATCATTCTGACAACGCATTACCTCGAGGAAGCGGAAAGGCTCTGCCGACATGTAGCAATTATCGATGAGGGCGAGATTATCGAGGATACGCGCATGAGCACCGTGTTAAGAAAACTGCAACGCGAGGTTTTCGTCTTGAGTCTTGGCGATGCATTGACCGAGACTCCCGAGCTTCCGGGTTTCGAGACACATTTGAACGACCCATACGAACTCGAGGTGGCTATCGACTCGGGACATGATCTGAATAGTGTTTTTGCCATACTGAGCGGGCTGGGTATCAGGGTTGTGAGCCTAAGAAACAAGGCTAACCGCCTGGAAGAACTATTCATGGGAATCGTCGACAAGAAAGAGAAGAACGACAGCGCGGCCATCGCCTCTACGCCGTAACACGACAAGATGATGGACCTGACACTCAACTGGATTGGACTCAAGACCCTCGTTCGCAAGGAGGTCGTCCGTATCATACGGATCTGGATTCAGACCATCGTTCCGCCGGCTATTACGATGACGCTGTATTTCATCATATTCGGCAACCTGATCGGGCGGCGGATCGGTAGCATGGGTGGCTTCGACTATATGCAATATATCGCCCCCGGCCTGATCATGATGTCGGTCATCACCAATTCCTATGGCAATGTCGTTTCGTCCTTCTTCGGCGCCAAATTCGCACGGCATATCGAGGAAATGCTGGTGTCACCGATGTCGAACGCAACGGTAATTATGGGTCATGTAGCAGGCGGCGTGTTTCGAGGCCTGCTGGTGGGAGGGCTCGTTACGATTGTGGCGCTGTTTTTCACAAAGCTTGAGGTGCAGCACCCACTGATCACATTATCGATCGTGATTCTGTCGTCGACAGTTTTCGCGCTGGCAGGATTTATCAACGCTGTGTTCGCAAGAAAATTCGACGATATTTCAATCGTACCGACCTTCGTTCTGACGCCATTGACGTATCTGGGCGGCGTGTTTTATTCAATTACGCTATTACCGGAGTTCTGGCAAAAGGTATCACTCGCCAATCCGATCATCTATATGGTAAACGCGTTTCGCTACGGCATCCTCGGCGTATCCGACATCAATATTACTTATGCTTATCTGATCGTCGGGCTTTTTGTCATCGGCCTTTTCTCCGTAAGCCTGGTGCTGCTGAATCGCGGCGTGGGCATCAGGGAGTAAGAAATGTGCGGAAGGTTCGCATTTTATTCCCCCAGTGAGGCGACCGCGGCGCTATTCGGCGTCACGGGCGCGGTGGATCTGAAACCACGCTATAACATCGCGCCGACCCAAATGATCGCCGCTGTTCGGGTGAGTGCCCAGGAAACGCGCGAACTCGCGATGCTGCGCTGGGGTTTGGTTCCCTCCTGGGCAAAGGATTCGTCGATTGGCAATCGCATGATTAACGCACGTGCCGAAACGGTTGCGGAGAAGCCGTCGTTTCGCGCGGCTTACCGGAAGCGGCGATGCCTCGTTCTCGCAGACGGATTTTACGAATGGCGCAAGGAGGCCAACGGCAAGACACCTTATTATATTTCTCTTGCCAGCGGCGCCCCGTTCGCGTTTGCCGGTTTGTGGGAGGACTGGCACGCCAAAGACTCGGATGAGTCAGTGCACAGCACGACAATCATTACAACTGCCGCTAACAAATTCATGATTAATTTGCATGACAGGATGCCTGTCGTGCTCGAGAAAGATGCCGGCGACCGCTGGCTGGACGGCGATGAGCAGGTATTGTCCGAGGCCGCCGAAGTAATCGAGGGGTTTCAGGCCTGGCCGGTCGACAGGCGCGTCAACAACGCGAGAAATGAAGGGGCCGATCTGGTCGAACCGGTCGGTGAAACGCTTTCGGGCCAGTAGGCCAACAAGGCTGTATTGATGGACTACTGGTCAGCCTTGCAAATCGTTATTCGCGGGGAAGGAGAAAGCCGTTGCCAAGATGCTCCAGGATGACACCTTCCGGCGTAATCTCCTTCACCAGGGGGCCTTCCGCCAGAGTTGCCTGTTCGCGATATTTGCTCATGTTGACAAAGACGAACCGCTCTGCGGGCTGATCACTGTAGACATGGATGTCCAGGTGCAAGTCCGGTAACACGAGAGTTCCATTCGCTCGCAGATCATTGAAATTCGCATACGATTCTGTAATCGTTGCCGGTGGTTTCAGGTTCGATACAGGGCTTGCTTCTGCCGCGAGCTTGTCGCCCGTAGATTTTTCCGCCGTGGCGCCAGCCACTTTCGGCGGTTGCGTGTTCTTTGCCTGCTCGACCATTTCCGAGAACGATGCCTCACCTTCAGGCTGGCCATCGTTCGGTATTGTTTCGTTAGTCGCAGTTGCATCTGTTTCCGGCCGCGGGTCGGGTCGGAGCATCATTCCTGATACCACGATCAGGTTTACGGCAAGCAAGCCGCCGAGTACCCATAGCCAGCGCGGAGCACGCGGCGGGTCCGCCCCGTCGGGTACGTCAGCGAAACCGGGCGCATTCTGTCGCTGGCGCTCGGTTTCAGACTTCTTTAACGCATCCAGGATAAATGACATCGTTAGGTCCCTGTGCGATTCATATCATTATCCATTGTCGTCAGCCGTGGCATGTCATCCGGCGCGAGCGATGAATTGATGATGATCTGGGTTTGCTGTCCCGCAAGGCCGTCGACCTTCAGGCGGTGCTGCCGCTGAAAGTCTTTCAGTTTCTCTTCGAGGTCCTTGTCGAAGTAATCGAGCTCCGCAGATGCGCCTGCTTGCGGTTTGTAGTCAGTATCGATCGCGGCAAGGCTCTGCCGCAGCCAGCGGACGTTTTCGTTGCGCATGCCGGGCTTGATTGCCTTGCCATCGCCGTTGGGGGGGCGCCAGATCAGCAGATACTCACCAAACCAGAGCTTCGAGATCTCCTCAATTGAATGAGTGATGCGAGCCTCGCCGAGTGCGAGTTCGCCTTTCTCACCGTCCAGAGACGCGAGAACCGGCTGATGAGTGTTGCCATTCCTGTCCGTCAGCGTCAGCACCACTGGCCGGTCGAGCTGGCGAATGCCGGTCCACGAACCTCTCTGGAACAGGCAACTCAAGCCCGCCGACTCGGCTTGCGAGCACGCCGTCCCGTTGCCGGCCTGATATTCGATGCCCCACAGGCCAAACAGAGTTGCCATCGCGGAATTGGTGTCGGTGAATGCGCTTGCATCGATCAACAAATCCTCGAGGGACGCGGTAACGGTTTCCTGGCCCGAGCTGTCTCCGGTCTCTTCGACCGGTTCGGGCCGCACTGCCTGGTTCCCGGTCTCTGTATTTCGGGTTTCCAGCGGCACGGAAAGCACCTCGGACGGTTGTTGTTCCTGCTGGTTTGCCAAAGACCAGA
>Ga0255052_10002321_pt1 | contig 13826 bp, 8 predicted proteins | sample JV7_2_21_MG_FD_188632 | JGI IMG/M metagenome (GOLD analysis project Ga0255052, IMG submission 188632) | Seawater microbial communities from Jervis Inlet, British Columbia, Canada - JV7_2_21 | ecosystem: Environmental > Aquatic > Marine > Inlet | place: Canada: British Columbia | collected... | reverse complement strand
GAGTTTCGGACCACTTCCTGCGAATTGTGTCCTGGGACGACGAGATGTTCTCCGAAGAGAACGCAAGTCGTGGCCTGTGGGAGCCCATCTGGTTTGAAAAAGAATTTGGCTACGGACTCTACGTGCTCAAAGAGTTCGATCCAACGAAGAAATCTATTCTGCTCGTGCATGGCATTACCGATACGCCGCGTGTCTTCGAGACGATGGCAGACTCAATTTCTGCCGACTACCAACTGCTGCTGTTCTACTATCCAAGTGGATTTCCGCTCGAATACACCGCATATATTCTCAATCATGCGATTGATGAGTTGATTCGCCGGGACCAAATACCGCAGCTCGATATCATCGCTCACAGCATGGGCGGCCTTGTCAGCAAAGGCTTGCTGTTTCAAGCAGACGATGCGCTGCGCCAAAAGCTCCGCTTGTTCATCAGCATGGCATCACCTTTCGGCGGTCATGCTTCGGCCGCGGCCGGTACCAAATGGTCACCCGTAGTGGCGCCAGTGTGGTGGGCCATGGCTCCGGACAGCCAATATCTGCAGGCCGTCTCCAGCCTGGACCTGTCGCAGGGACCCAGCCACCACCTGATCTTTGCTTTCAGCCACGAGGCGGACGGAAAGAGCGAGGGTGACGATGGTGTTGTCACAGTAAAAAGTCAGTTGACGGCATCCGCACAGCGCAATGCGACTGCGATGTATGGCATTGCCGATAACCATAAGGGCGTGGCTCATAACCCATGCACGGTGGCGCTGGTTACAGCCATCCTGCAAGACGGCACCAGCCGGGTGGCCATTCCGGACTGCGGAAGCCGCGAGTCCGAGGAAGACAAGTAGCTTTTATGGTGGTTAGCATGCGGGTTTTGCACGAAACTTCAAGCAATTGCGGCGTGGATCACTGACATGAGCCCAGCCGCGCTATCCGTCGCCGAGGTCGATCAGGGCGCCCTGCTCGTTTCCTTATCCGGCGACTGGCTGCTCGAAAGTGATTTGCCTGCGCCTGATCCTGTGTTGGACAGCTTGCGCCAATCGCCGGGTCCAACATCACTCTCCTTCGATTCGCAGTCGCTCGGTGACTGGGACACAGGATTGGTCAAAGTTCTGATTGCAGTTTACCGGAGTGCTGCGGCCAACGGAGTTGCGATTGACGACCCGGGCCTGCCAAATGGTGTGCGAAAACTCGTCGCCCTGGCATTCGCAGTCGAGGAACGCGAAGGTGCGCGGCGGGTTGTAAAGCATAAGACTTTTCTGGAGCAAGTGGGCGAGAACGCCTTGGTGAGAATCGCTAGCGGGAGGGAGCTGCTCACTTTTACCGGCGAACTGGTCCTGTCCTGCAAACGATTCCTTAACGGCAAGGCAACTTACCTGCGCTCGGATGTTGTGCAATACATGCAGGAGGCAGGCGCAGAGGCGTTTTCGATTGTTTCGCTGATCAGTTTCCTGATCGGCATGATCTTTGCGTTTGTCGGCGTCATGCAACTCAAGCTCTTCGGCGCCGGGATCTTCACGGCCGACCTCGTCGCGATTGCAATGATTCGTGAAATGGCCCCAATCATGACCGGAATCATCATGGCCGGACGCACCGGGGCAGCGTATGCCGCCCAGATCGGCACGATGAAGGTCAATGAGGAGATCGACGCGCTGACGACACTGGGTATCAATCCGATCGATTTTCTGGTGACGCCTCGGATGTTCGCACTGATCATTATGATGCCGCTATTAACGATGTACGCCAGCCTCATGGGTATTATTGGCGGCACGTTCGTCGGACTTGCCATGCTGGACGTCAGCCTGCTGCAGTACGTATCGCAGACGATCGAAGCGGTTCACTTGAACTCCCTGTTCGGTGGCCTGTTCAAGAGCATCGTTTACGGCAGCCTGGTCGCGCTCGCGGGTTGTCAAAACGGCATGGCCTGCGGCAACAGTGCTCTCGCCGTCGGCGAGTGCACGACCAAGGCCGTGGTATCCGGAATCGTATTGATTGTCGTCAGTGCCGCGATCCTTACGGTAATCTATATCAACCTCGGAATTTGACATGGCAGACACTCAACCGCACATCACCGCGCACGACCTGACCATGGCTTATGGCGACTTCTTGATCCAGAAGGATTTGAATTTCGCCATCAATCGCGGTGACATCTTCATTATTATGGGTGGTTCGGGTTGCGGCAAAAGCACGCTGTTGAAAATCATGATCGGACTCAAGAGCCCGGCGACCGGCGACGTCTGTTATGACGGTGAGGCGTTCTGGTCTTCGAGTGCCGCGGACCAGGAAGCGACCAAGAGAAAGTTCGGCACACTGTTCCAGTCCGGAGCCTTGTGGAGCTCGATGACGCTGGCAGAAAACATCGGCCTGGCACTGCAACAGTACACCGACCTTGGAGCTCCCGAGATCCGCGAGGTGGCTGCCTACAAGCTGATGCTGGTCGGTCTTGCGGGTTTCGAAGACTACTACCCGAACGAGATTTCAGGTGGCATGAAAAAACGCGCCGGACTGGCGCGTGCCATGGCTCTGGACCCGGAAATCCTGTTTTTCGATGAGCCCTCTGCAGGGCTTGATCCGATCAGTGCAAAACTCCTGGACGACCTGATCCTGGAACTGCGCGAAAGCCTGGGAACGACTGTCGTGATCGTTACTCACGAACTCGCCAGTATTTTTGCTATCGGCAACAACTCGGTGTTCCTGGATCCGATGACAAAAACACAACTTGCAACCGGTAACCCGAATGAACTGAGAGACCATCACCCGAATTTCGAAGTTCGAAATTTCTTAAAACGGGGCGAGGCGGAGGACGAGGCGGCATGAGTAAGAAATCCAATCCCACTTTAATCGGTGCGTTTGTCCTGGGAGCCGCAGTGTTACTCTCAGTGGGCATTGCGCTATTTGGCGGCGCGGAACTGCTCGCTAAGCGTCACATCTATGTCGCGTATTTCAGCGAGAATACGCAGGGACTGCGAGCAGGTTCCAACGTCATGATCAATGGCGTACGTGTGGGCAACGTGTCAGGCGTGGCGTTACTCGTCGACGCAAAAACCTTCGAAGCCAAAACCGAAGTCACAATTGAAATAATGCCTGACTCCTACATCGTTACCCGTGATGGAGACACGATTGGCGAAGGCCTTGGCGCATCGATCACCCACCAGATGCTCATCGTTGAAGCCGGCCTGCGTGCGCTGGTTCAGGTGGAGAGTTTCGTCACGGGACAATTGCTGATCGAACTGGAATTTCGCCCTGATACCGAGCCGGTGTTGCGCGGGGGTCCTGATACGCCGTACCCGGAAATACCGACGATCCCGTCCAGATCTCAGGAATTAATGGCCAAGGTCCGGACCTTTATTGGTGACATGGGCGAGGGTGTCGATATCAAGGCGATCGGTCAGCAATTTGAAGAGGCGCTGGAGGGCCTCAATGAACTGACCAATTCTCAGGATCTGCGCGATTCCCTGGCAGGACTCAACGAAATCATTAGCAAGAAAGAAACACAGGAGCTGACGGCCACGTTGCAAACTACGCTCAATGAACTCCGCGGCGCTGCCGAAAGTGCCAGCACCTTGTTACAAAATGCCGATACCAAACTGGATTCGCTGAAACCGGCAATCGAAAAAATAATCATCGTCCTGGACGAGGCGCAGACGACGCTGGCTTCTGCCACGTCTCAATTGCAGGGCGAATCCACCCAAGTCTACCAACTGGGCACGACGCTAAGGGAAGTCGAGAGAGCAGCCCGAGCCCTGCGGGAATTCATGGATTATCTCGAACGGAATCCTGAAACCCTTCTGCGTGGTAAGGAAAAATGAAAGGAGGCAACGCCATGTCTGTCACCGCCCGATTGATCACACTCTGCATCCTCGTGTCGCTCATGCTTGTTGCATGTGGCTCGTCTCCACCGGTTCGCTACTACACCCTCTCAACAGTAGGTTCTGCACCCGGACAAGACGCGGACGACGCGATAATGATCGGCCTGGGCCCACTGGGAATGCCCGAATACCTCAACCGCTCCCAGATCGTGACTCGCGGTGCCGGAGCGGAGATGCTGGTCGACGAATTCAGCCGCTGGGCCGAACCACTCGGCTTGTCGCTGCATCGCATCGTATCGACGAACGTCGACAACCTGTTGGACGGTGTAGTCGTTGTTGCGTTTCCGTATGGCTCTGTCATCCGCTCACAAGTGGATTACCGTCTCCTGGGCGACGTTAGCCGCTTCGATGCCGACCGCTCGGGCCGGGTCGTCCTGGAACTACAGTGGGTCATGTCCGAAGTCAGCTCGGGGATCGTTGTGCCGCCACGTCGGAGCCGTTACGAAGCTCAGGCGGCAAGAGCCGATGATCCAGCCGCCGTTGCGGAAGCGATGAACGAGGCGCTGCTTCGTTTCAGCCGGGATATAGCCGATGAGCTGGCCGCCGTACTTCAGTAACGCAGCTGCGACTTTATCCTAACGGCGACGTCCGCCTGCAGGACGACTGCGCGGAGAGCGATTGAAACTGCCCGCACTGGTGCTGCGGTTGTTGTAGCGCTCGTAACCGCTCGACCTTGCGTTGTAACTCCGATTGAGGTCGCTACGTCTGCTTGAATCGAGCGAGCTGCGATTGCGTGTGCTGTCGTAGGTGCGATTCGACCAACTGTCTGCAGACCGAGCCGATCCGTAGCTGTCGGCGAACCCACCCGTGCCCAGTTGCGATCGCGCCTGTCCCGCACGATCCTGCATCTGCGCTTGCCGATCGGCCGGGATCGACTGTGACAGGCTCTCTCTCCTTGACGCCGCCTCGCCGCGAGCCTGGTCGATCTGAGCCGCGCGATCATCCGGCACTTCGACTTTGTTCCAGCCGTCACCGGAATTTTGGTGCCAGCCCTCTTCATCGCGCCGGTACACGCTGCCGTCCTTGCCTGCGTAGAAGTCGCCCTCGGCGGAGCGGCCGATCACGCCCCGTTCGCCGCTGCCCGTCTGACCGGCGATGATCGTACCCTGCTCGTTCCTGGCCGAACGCGTGCTCAGCGTTTCGCCACCTCGCTCGAACTCGCCGGCGCCGTACACCGTGTCGCCCTCGCGCCGCCTCTCGATCGTGCCGGTGCCACCCTCGGAACCCACCAAATCGGTGGTCTTCCAGTTCTTGCCCCATTCGCTTTGAGTTGCGACCCACTTGTCGTTGTGGGTGATCAGCGACTCGCCCCAGCCTTTGCCGTCTTTGTCATAGCCGCGCGTGGCAACGCCAGTACCCGTACGCGGGTTGTAGGCAACCCCTCTGCCCGCGATTTCGTTGTTGTCCCAGACAGCTTCGCCGCGCGCGTAAGTGCCGGTCTGCGGGTTGTAAGATGCAGAACGCCCATAGCCGCCGTAGGGGCCATAGACGCTTGCCGATCGACCGTATCTGCCAGTGTTCGGGTTGTACCAGGCCGAGCCGCCGTAGCTGTACGGGTACGGGTAGTAGTAGGGGTAATACGGGTAACCGTAATACGGGTAATAGCCGTAGTACGGCGGGTAGTAGTAACCGCTGCCGTATATCACAACACCGTACGAGACGTGCGAGCCATAATAACCACTGGTGTAACCGGTCGATACGTAATTGTTGTCGCTCTCGTAGACGCGCACGTGCGTGACGTGATACGACGGTGATGATGCAGGTATGCTGTAAATGTCAGCCGGAATCGAGTCGGCGACCACCCATGGTCCGTCGGTGCTCGTGGCCACGTACCAGACCGCGTTATCACACAGGTAATACTCGTCACCGACTCTGAGGATATCGTTGGAACTGTTCGTCGCGCGCTCTACATTGGTACCCGATATCGGCTCAAATTGCGGTTCGCCCTGAAAGAAGACGTTGACCTTGTCGCCGGCATCCCGGCTTACGGTCGCCTTGCGCGGTATCGATGCCTCCAATACGGCTAGCCGCGCTTCGTCGGTACTCGGCACCGCGGCCAGCACATGACCCTTTCGACCTTCCGGATCGATGCTCGCAAAAATCTCCGGTAGCTCTTGCACGTGCGTCCAGGGTCCGCGCAATAGATCCGCACGGAACCAGCGTCCCGATACGAGGTAATAGAATTTGGCCTGATACCGAAACACGTCGCTTTCAGTATTTGAAATGTACTGCAGGCTGGCGTTACCGGCCGTTCGATAGTCGGGCTGGCCATCAGTCAGGATCAGTTCCGCCGGGCGATCACTCACGAATACTGTCGGCTCGTCACTGTCACCCTTGGCCGGCGGATTCGCGGCCTTCACCGCTCCCCAGTTGCCATCATCGGGCAGTTTCTTGAAATCGCCCGGCAGACGGCTGTCGTAGCGCCAATCGCCCCTGAGCTCGTCGTTCTTGAGCCAGCGATCATTGTTGCGCAAATACCATTCCTTATCTTTGTAGCGAAACAGGTCCCAGTTCGTATTGACCACGTACTCGAGCTTCGTGTCCGGCAGCGGTGCCAGCAACGGCTCGCCCTCGGTCATCACGAGGATTGCGGGCGTGTTCGAATAGAAAACAGGTGGCGGCTCGAACGACAGGCCCTCCTCGTCTGGCACGGATGCGTTCGGCGCGATATACGTCAGTATCACGTCGAGCGGCACATAATGCGTGCGATACTGCGCAGTTGACCGTACGACAGCGTCGAGTTGTTCCCGCCGCGCGTCGTCCGGGACCGGGAAGCTCGTCACTGTGATTTCGATGTTTTCGATCGCGACAACGCGCAGCTCGAGATTGGGATCCGTGTCCGCTGTGAACTCGGCGACCCCGTACACGGGATCTTCCTCACCTGCCGGCGTCACTTCGACAGCGATGCGCCCTTCAATCGTCGCATAGTCGTTCCACGTATCGATTTGCGGCGTGTGGACGACCACGACACCTGCTTCGCTCTCCAAGGTCCGGGGAAACGTAATCGGATCCGGTTGCGCGACAGTCTCGGTGCTAGCCGTCTCCTGCGCGGCGCTCGGTAAGACAGCAGCGACCAGAGCCAATGCTCCCGCGAGCACGATACCTCGTGAGACTATATTCATATCTGGATATTCCTGTCGGGTAATCGACTACGCGGGCGGAAAACCGGCGACGATGTCGCCGGCCAATGCCGGCGACAATGTAACGATCAGTAGAAGAGCAACGACGAGGCGATTCAGCGCCCCGAAACCGATCCTGCTCAACCTTCCTCCGGATCTTCCGGCACTTCCGGCTCGATCCAAATGGTGGTGCAATCCGCCATTTCACTCACTGGAAGACCGCTGTTGGTAAGTCGACAGGTCAGGCGCTCGCCGACCGTGTCGAACAATGCGTCCAGTTCCTGCCAGGAAACGACGACTGCGTCCTGATCTTTGCCCTTTCGCAAACCCTGTTGGGCGGAAATAGCAGCGGCGAGTATCTCACCAGTGACGAGATCGGAGATTTCCGCCTCCATGCCCAGTTCGACAATGTCGATCTTCTTCCACAGGTCACGAATGGCCGCCGATTTGGTCGCGTGTACGACCATGCCGATCGGCGTGTAGCTGAAAAAGCCCCGTTTCTTCTTCTGTAAATACAGGTCGGTAATAGCCCAGCGCAAGTAGAGAACATCAGGACCTGGTTCATAGGCTATCGTGAAACCGCCTGCTTCAAGCCGTTCTATTGTCGCAAGCCGCACCGTATCGGCGAGCATTTTCAGCTGATCGCCTTTCGCGCCTTTGTATTTCGAGTCCGCCGCTATGAATATTTCCGGCTGATCGACAAGGACCGATTTGTAGTCAGCAAGCCTCTGTACCACGTTGGGAGCCAGGTATCTCATTTCAACCTCGTTCTGCCCTACCGGTTCCAGCGTCGAGTAATCGGTCAGGAAATCGTTACTCTGACCGAAGGCCGATGCTGCGCCAAACAGTCCCAAAACTACTACTAATAATCTCTTGGTCACAGTGTTCTCCTCATTTTTGTCGCCGCGCGCGGCACATCCGTTCTTGTTTGAAGTTTAGCTGAGCATCCTAATTAGGCCAATACGTTCTTGTACAGAGCGAAGTAATACCGCACATTGATAACATCTATGCGTTGGATTCGTCGCTTACTGATCGCTGTCTCTCTCGTCGTCGTCCTGATCGGGACAGCGATCATCCTGCTGCTGACGATAGACCTGGGTCGTTTCAAAGGCAACCTTGAAGACTACGTCAGCGAAGTTACCGGCCGTCAGTTCGTCATCGCCGGGCGCTTCGAGCCGTCTTTCGGCAATACGATTGATCTGGTGGCCGAAGACGTACGGCTGGCGAATGCCGACTGGGGCATGGCGGAGAATATCCTCGAACTCGAGCGCGCGGTCGTCAGTATCGATACATGGTCGCTGTTTTCGGGCCCGATCGAGGTTCTGAACCTGGAGGTCGAAGGCCTGACGCTGCACGTCGAGAAGGAGCCCGAGACACAGCAGTCGTCCTGGACGTTTGGCGACGCGCCGAGCGTTCGCGACGAGGACGAGTCCCGCAAGCCGTTCGAGCTGCCGCTGTGGCTGCGGCAGGCCCGACTGCAAAGCATCAATGTCGTTTACGGGCAGGGTTGGCTGGATACGCCTCGCAGCGTCAGCGTTAGCGATGCCAACCTGGCCGCAGACGAGAGTGACTTACTGAGGATGAATCTTTCGGGCGCCTTGGGCGACTTACCGATTCGTGCTGACGGCTTCGTTGGCCCGCTGCAGGCACTGCTCGACGGCCTCGGTCCGCGCTGGAAGCTGGACGTCACGGTCGGTAAATTCGTTGCGGCGACCGAGGGTTCGTTTCGCGATCTTTTCTCTGCCGAAGGTCCGCAAATTCACGCGGTGATGCAAGGCCCGCTTGCGGAGCGAGTCCTCGCCGTATTCGGTCTGCCGCCGCTCGCGCGCGGGCCCGTTGACATCACGGCTGACCTGACTGAGAGTTCGGAGGGCATCGATCTGCGGGTCGCGGGCGCGTTCGGTGATCTGACCACCGATATCGTCGGGCGCACTGAGTCACTGAGCACAATTGGCACAGGCGATCTTGCTTTGGACGTGCGCGGGCCGAACGTGCAGGCGATCGGCAAACTATTCGGCGCCGGCTTTTTGCCGGCTACGGAATTTGCGATTGAAGGTGTCATGACTGTTGCCGACGATGTCCTCGAGCTGCAGTCGATCGTCGTTTCGGCTGGCGATGCGCGTTTGGAAATGGATGGCCGACTGGCACCGGTCGGGATCGATCCTGACGCCCTGTTAAGGCTATCGGCCAGCGGGACACAGGTACGCGATTTTCTGCCTTCGACACTCGCCGACCGGATACCGTCTGGCGCATTCGAACTCCAGGCGATCGCCGCCGGCGGATTACAGCAACCCGGATTGCGCGAACTGACTGCAAACCTCGGCGAACACGAACTGACAATCGAAGGATATCTGCCAGCAACTGCCGGTCTGAGCGGGCTTGATATCGCGGTAACGGCGAAAGGACCCGATATCAATCAGGTTGCTGGACAATGGGTCGGGCGCGACCTCGTTGCTGAGCCTTACTCCCTGAACACGCAACTCAGCAACGCGGGGGATGGTTTTGTGTTCGAAGATATGAACTTCGAACTTGCGACTGCCAGCGTTGTGTTGACGGGTACCTCCGGGATCCTGCCGAAACTCGACGGGATGAACCTGTCGATTAGTTTGAACGGCGAGGATCTGCAAGCAATGCTGGAGCCCTGGCTGGACGTCGCGTTACCGGCCGTTCCATTTGAACTCGATGGCAGGATTGTCGAATCTGACGGTGCACTCCAATTGTCGAACGTCACATATCAAGTCGATGACGCACGCGGCAAACTCGACGGCAGCACTGGCGTGCTACCGTCTCTTGACGGGCTGCGAGTGACCACGTCCGTCACCGGTCCGGATGCCAGCCGATTCGCAGAATTGTTCGGCGACCTCGATGACACCGCGCTGCTACCTAGGAGTGACTTTGAAATGGGCGGTTCATTCTCGAAGACCGGCACCGACTGGTTCATCGACCCGTGGAAACTCCGGGTAGGCGATTCACTGATGGAGATGAACGGTGGCCTGGGAGATCTCTCCAGCCCCGCCGGCATCGACATCGAGTTCAACATGTCGGGCCCAGATCTGCGTCGCTTTCTTCCTGACCGTGGCATTGACGTACCGGTCCCCTACTCGGCCACGGGCGGCATGCGATTCAGCGAGACCGACATCGCACTCGAAGAGATCGAACTTCGTGTGGGCCAAACCAGCGCCTGGCTGGACGGCACCGTCCCGGCCAGCGTCGCGTTGACCAACGCAGAATTCGAACTGCGCATCGCCGGGCCGAACCTGGCAAGAGTCGGGCGGGCATTCGACGTTCAGAACCTGCCCGCCGAGGCATATCGCTTGGAGGGTGCATTGAAGCGCTCCGGCGATTCTTACGCTATAAACAACTTTGTCGCGGAGGTTGGTGACAACGATCTGAGCGGAAGTTTTGGCGTGGAGATTGCTCCCAGGATCCGGCTGACCGGCCGACTCGAATCCACGCACCTGGACCTGGCCGGCCTAGGCGGAAAGAATGATGACGTTGCCGAACCCGACGAGGACGCGCCGAAACCGGATCACCTCATTCCCGATACGCCATTGCCGCTACAGCTGCTCGATGCAGCGGATGTTGATGTGTCGCTGCGCTTGCGACACCTGGCGACAGAAAATCAGGATATCGGTGACGTCGAGTTCAAGATTGTCATTGAGGACGACAAGTTGCATGTTGAGACCGGCGAAGTAGTCCTGAGCAACGGCGGTACACTGGCAGCAGCACTGGATCTCGACCGGACTGCCCCCGATCATGCCGACCTCAACGCCAGCATCCTCGCCAGGCAGTTTAGTTTCAGAGAGGCGGTCGATGCCGATGGAATTCCGGTCACTCGCCCGCGGCGGGACCTGGAACTGTCGCTTTCCGGCAGTGGCAGTAGCGTTCGTGATCTGGCAGCCAGCGCCGACGGCTCGATCAGTCTGCACCTGGGCGAAGGCGATATCGACAATGCCTTTAGCGGCTTTCTCATGCGCGACATGGTGTCGCAGTTGTTCTCCACCATTAACCCGCTTGCCAGGGAAGAAAAGTACACCCGACTGGACTGTGGCTTCTTTGTCTTTGATATCGTCGGCGGCGTCGCCAGGGGACGGGCTATCGGTCTGCAAACTGACAAGCTGTCGGTCGCGAGCCTTGGCACTCTGAACCTGGCCACAGAAGCGCTGGATTTTTCGTTCCGCATTAAGCAGCGCGAGGGAATCGGGATCAGCTTGAGCAGCGTCATCAATCCGTATGTCAAGGTTGGCGGCACACTGGCATCGCCGGTGCTGCAGGTCGACAAGAAAAGTGGGTTAATTTCGGGTACCTTTGCGGTGCTGACCGGCGGGCTCTCCATTCTTGCCCAGGGCGTCTGGAATCGGCACCTGGCAAAAGATGATTACTGCGAGGCGATCCTCGAAGCCCTGGAATCCGGCGAGATCCCGGTTTGGGATGGCGACCCGGACATTCAATAGCGCCGGACACCTGCACTCAGGAGTCTTCTCGTACAACCTGGCGATCTCCGGATATTTCATTGTGGCCCAGGGAGGTACGTTTAGACTAAATCTAGTAAGGTAGGCCCTGGGTTGGGAGCCAACTACGCTCAACTGAGCAGCGACACGAATAATCAAGATTCGCTGACGATCGTTAGAATAACAAGGAGCGATTTATGAATGTCCGAGTGTCGATTTTATTCCGAAGCTTTCTAGCCTGCCTGCTGATGCCGGGACTGGCCCTCGCGCAGAGCCACGCTGGCGATGCGCAGGATATGACGGAGCCGCAGAAGATCTACTCACCCTATGTCGAGCGAACGGCTGCCGATTCCAACCTTGCCGAAGGTGTCTACTGGGGTGATACGCACTTACATACCTCGTATTCCACTGACGCCGGCATGTTCGGCAATAGGCTTGGACCGGACGAGGCGTTCCGCTTTGCCCGGGGAGAGGAGGTCCTTACGTCACACGGAGAGCGGGCTCGCCTGATTCGCCCGCTGGATTTCCTCGTCGTGTCGGATCATGCAGAGAACCTGGGACTTGCGCCATTCATCGACGAATCGAATCCCGAGCTGCTAAAGAGCGAGTGGGGTCGAATGATTCACGACATGGTGAAGGCAGGTGATTCGCGTGGAGCATTTCAGAAGTGGCTTGAAGATGCCGTTACAGCGGGTACAGATCCGATTAACAACCCAAAGATGAATCGTACGGTCTGGGATCGAGAGATCGCCTTCGCTGATGAATACAACGAGCCCGGGCGATTCACCGCTTTAATCGGCTATGAATGGACCTCCATTGCGACACAGGAAGCGCCCGGTAATCTGCACCGGGTCGTCATTTTCAAAGACGGTGCCGACAAGGCAGGGCAGGTCCTGCCCTTCAGCACGTTCGACTCTTACGATCCGGAAGATCTGTGGGACTACATGGCGAATTACGAGGCGACGACAGGCGGAAGCGTATTGGCCATTGCCCACAATGGCAACGTCTCCAACGGCCTCATGTTTCCTGTTGAACGGCTTAACGGACGACCTGTAAATCGGGAATATTCCGAAATGCGAGCACGTTTCGAGCCTCTATACGAAGTGACTCAAATCAAAGGTGACGGTGAGGCCCACCCGTTTCTTTCACCCAATGATGAGTTCGCTGACTACGGCACCTGGGACAAATCCGACATTGCAGGCTTCAAGCCCAAAGAAGACTGGATGCTGCCGTACGAATACGCGCGGTCCGCACTGCAGATTGGCATGCAGCTCGAAGAAAAGCTCGGCGTTAACCCATACAAGTTTGGCATGGTCGGCAGTACTGATGCGCACACTTCGTTGGCGACTACGCGGGAAGAGAATTTCTTCGGCAAAGCACCGCATCTGGAACCAGAAGCCGATCGCTGGAAGCATACGATCATCGCTTCTTTGGCCGGAGATCCTAATTTATCGAGCTATTCCTACGAGTCGATCGGTTCGGGTCTTGCGGCTGTCTGGGCTCGTGAAAACTCGAGAGAGGGTCTTTTCGACGGGATGCAAAAAAAGGAGACCTACGCCACAACAGGCACGCGAATCATCGTTCGACTCTTCGGCGGCTGGGACTATGGCGAGGACGAAGTATTCCGGCCCGATGCAGTCTCGATCGGCTACCGCAAGGGCGTGCCGATGGGCGGCGACCTGACAAACAAGCCCGCTGACAAACAAGCACCTGTATTCATGGTCGGTGCCCTCAAGGACACCTGGTCCGGAAATCTCGATCGCGTCCAGATCATCAAGGGGTGGATCGACAGCAACGGGGAACGGCAGGAGCGAGTTTACGATGTGGCGGTATCCGATGGTCGAACGATTGATGCCGATGGCCGCTGCAGGACACCGGTGGGCGACACCGTCGATGTTGCAGATGCGAGTTATCTCAACACGATTGGCGACGCTGAATTGCGGGCAGTCTGGACCGATCCGGATTTCAATGCCGAGCATCGGGCCTTCTACTACGCGCGCGTACTGGAAATCCCGACCCCGACCTGGCAGGCCTACGACTCGAAGTTTTTTGGTGACGAGATGCCTGACACGGTGACCATGAAGGGTCAGGAACGCGCCTACACCTCACCCATTTGGTACACACCCTGATTTAGATAAAACGAAGCTCGAATTAACGAGGAGCGAATAATGAACAACAACCTACTGAACATCTGCCGAACCGCGCTGATCTGCTTTATTCTGCCCGGACTGGCAGTGGCCCAGCATGACGCCGGAATGCCGCAAATCGAAGACATTGAGAGCCTGTATCCCGGCAAGGCGTATTCGCCATGGGCCGAGCGCTCATTCCCCAGCCAGGTCTACTGGGGCGAAACCCATCTGCACACAGGCCTCTCACTCGACGCCGGATTGTTCGGCAACACG
>Ga0255052_10002319_pt1 | contig 13828 bp, 8 predicted proteins | sample JV7_2_21_MG_FD_188632 | JGI IMG/M metagenome (GOLD analysis project Ga0255052, IMG submission 188632) | Seawater microbial communities from Jervis Inlet, British Columbia, Canada - JV7_2_21 | ecosystem: Environmental > Aquatic > Marine > Inlet | place: Canada: British Columbia | collected... | reverse complement strand
TACAGACTTACACGACAGTGTCTGGAGAGACTTGCTGAAAAACAGTTCCCCGTCACCGTCCAGACGAAATCCGACATGGTGTTGAGAGATCTGGATCTCTTACTACGCCTCGACGAAGTAGAAGTGGGGTTCACTATCACAACAGATGACGAAAAAGTGGCACGCTTGTTCGAACCCGGGGCACCAGCGGTCGAGAAGAGGCTACTGGCACTCGAGGAGATCCGGTCGAATGGGATAAACACGTTTGTCTTCGTTGGTCCGATCCTCCCGGGTAATCCGGAACGGCTGGTCGAGCAACTCGATGGAATAACCAGCAGGGTGCTTATAGACAGAATGAACTACGTCAGTACAATACGAGGTTTCTATCGCCGACAGGGAATGGAGTGGGCCGTAACGGATGAATTTTTCAGAGAGTACAAGACCCGGTTGACCGGAGAATTGAAAAAAAGAAAAATGGCCTACGAGATTTTATTCTGAACCTGTCTTCCTATTAAATAACTCCCGGGGTACGGTACTGGATTGTTTAAAAAGTGCCTTGTTTTTGTGTGGTATGTTATTTGCAAACACATAAGTTAGGTAATTTATTCGAAAGAATGGAACTCATGTGTCTACCACACACACGAGGATCTGGTAATTATGGCGGATAAAACAAAGCAGAGGAAAACAAAGCAGAGGAATGGGCAAAATCCACTGGATCAGGATGAACTTGTTGCTCTATTATCATCGCACCTGACCGGTCCGGGGACGACAGACATTGACGATGGAATAAGAAAGTGTCTGAAAGCACTCGGAGAGTTCACATCCGCTGAAAGATGTTCAATCCTGCAGCTCTCTCGCCTCGATCGCGATCTGATCGATCAGACACACGAATGGTGTGCCGCAGGGGTCAAATCATTCCACAATAATCTTCAGAACCTTGCCATAGAAGGGTTTTCATGGACCTTCAAAAAGCTCCGCCGATTCGAGACCAGTCTCACAGACAGTGTTTCGAACCTACCGCAAGAAGCGATCATAGAGAAAAAATTGATGGAATCGATGGGGATCAAGTCCTCAGTCATGGTCCCCATGGTTTCAGGTGACACCCTCTCCGGAGTTCTCTGGTTATCGATAACCAATAGTGAAAAGCCGTGGTCCGTAGAATTATTATCTCTTCTCGAGAGAATTGCAGAATTGTTCATGAACGCTCTCCTGAAAAAGTACACTCACGAAACTCTCGAGCAGAACGTTCTCGAGATAAAAACTCTGTTCGATACGACTCCCATTCCCCAATTAGTCATCGACAGGCACTTGCGGATACACCGGGCGAATATTGCGGCACAGGAATATTCCGGACAGTCTGAGCAGTCGATCGTAGGGAAAAAGATCTGTGAGGTGATCAAATGTCATTTCATGTATGGATCAACAGCACAGAAAACCCAAAGAGAAGAATGTCAAACCAGTAATGTGTCGACGATGGTGTGCACAGACAGAGAAGCATGCCGGGCATGTACGTTAACGACAGCAATACAGGAGACATTGAAGACTTGTAAAGGGGCCGGGGCGTTCGAAACGACGATTTTAGTCGATCGTGGGGAATTCCCTGTCAGGCAAATTTTACGTCTCAACACTACTCACTACAAAAGTCTTGGTGAATCCAGGGTCATCCTCTCGTTCGAGGACGTTACCGAGCAAAAAAACCTGGAGGATAAACTCGCTGAGAGCGAGAGGAAGTATCGGACTCTTTATTCCGCCATGATCGAGGGGGTGTGTCTTCATGAGATCCTCCGGGACAGTTCGGGGAAGCCGGTAGATTACCGGATCCTTGATGTCAATCCTGCCTATGAATCCATTCTCGGTATTACCAGAAAGAAAGCAGTCGGTTCGACCGCAAAGGAGTTGTACGGATCGAAAGAGCCTCCTTATCTGGACCTGTACGCTGGAGTGGTCGATTCCGGGGAACCTGTTTCATTCGAGACATATTTTGCCCCGATGGACAAACACTTTCACATTTCCGTGTTCAACCCTTCTGCGAATCACTTCGCTACTATTTTCTCCGATATCACAGAACGGCGGAAGGTTGAAAAAGAGCTCAAAGTCAGAACCGGAGCTCTGACCGAGCGGGTAAAGGAACTCAATTGCCTGTACCAGATCTATCATCTCATTGAAAAAAAGGATCTCTCTCCGGAGGTTCTATTCCAGAAGATCATCGAAATTATACCACAGTCCTGGCAATACCCGGAGGTTACCGCTGCCCGGATCACCATCGATGGAAAAGAATACATTACAGAAAATTTTTATGAAACAGAGTGGAGGCAATCAGCGGAAATCCTTGTAAAGAACAATACAAGGGGGATTCTGGAGGTTGTTTACCTGGCTGAGAAACCCGGTTCGGCTGAAGGACCTTTTTCGGGGGAAGAACGGAAATTGATAGATGCGCTTGCCGTTCGGTTGGGAAGTATACTCGAATATAAGGAAGCTGAGGAGGAGATTCGATGCAGTAGAGAAAGATACAAACTGCTTGTTGAGAATCAAACTGATCTCGTTGTGAAGGTCGACCTGGATGGGAGATTCTTATTTGTCAGCCCCTCCTACTGCGAACTCTTCGGAAAGACACAGGATGAACTCCTTGGTAATACCTTCATGCCGCTTGTCCATGAAGAAGACAAGGAACTGACAGCAAGAGAAATGGAGAAACTCTACGAACCACCTTACACCTGCTACGTCGAACAACGGGTAATGACCAAGAATGGTTGGCGGTGGTATGCCTGGTCAGACAAGGCTGTACTCGATGAGGAAAATAAGGTGATCGCGATCGTCGGTGTCGGGAGAGATGTCACTATCCGAAAAAGGGCAGTGGACGAGCTCAACAGGCAGAATTTATTACTCGATGAGATCTTCACTAATGTGAAGGAGGGGATCGGCATAGTCGATACCGATGAGAAGATAACCTTCTGCAATCCTGCGTATGCGGAGATCCTGGACACCGACATCACAAGCCTGCTGGGCAGGAATATAAAGGAGTTCTTCGGCGAAGAAGAACAGCGTGTCATTGACCAGCAGACAGTTGAAAGGAAGGAGGGGAAGATCTCGTTCTATGAACTCCCGTGCACAACCGCCGGGGGTAAAGAGAAACATGTCAGGGTGGCCGTTTCCCCGAGAGTGGATGAACAGGGTATATACATCGGTGCCATTGGTGTTATCTCGGATGTCACTGATCATAAGCTGATCGAGCGTGCACTGCGGCAGTCGGAGCAGGGATTGAGGAAACACCGTGATCACCTCGAGGAAATTGTACAGGAACGCACCCGCGAGCTCACCGATTCGAATGTATCTCTTCAAGCTGAAATAATCGAGCGGACCAGGATAGAACAGGAACTCCGGAAATCCGAAGAGCGGTACAAAGTCCTCGTAGAGTCGGCAACTGATGCAATATTTACGCTCAGTGAAGACGGGAATTTCCTGTCAGTGAACAGAACCGCTGCACGAGCGATGGGAACCACACAGCAGGTGCTTGTCGGAAAGAATTTGAGAGATGTGTTCCCTCCTGAGGAAGCAGACTGGCGACTGGCTAGCATACATGAGGTGTTCAATAAGACACATCCCCCAGGAGAATTTGAATCTGTTATGCGAACCAGTAGTGGTAACAGGTGGTACAGCACAACTCTCTCTCCCATAACAAACACCGACGGTAAAGTCGTATTTGTGCTCGGTATCTCCAGGGACGTGACCGAAAAGAGGCAGGTTGAGGAAGAACTCCAGAAATCAAGTAAGCTCGAGTCGGTCGGCCTCCTGGCCGGCGGGATAGCGCATGATTTCAACAACATTCTCACTGCGTTGTTCAGTCACCTGAGTACTGCCAGATTAATGACCAAACCGGGTGACAGACTCTATGATATCATCGTTGAGGCTGAAAAAGCATCGTCGAGGGCAAGGAGCCTCACGCATCAGCTCCTGACCTTCTCGAAGGGTGGAGCGCCGCTAAGGAAATCAGTGGACCTGGCAGCACTTCTCTCCGACAGTATTGACTTCGTTCTGAGCGGTTCCAATGTGAAGTGTGAACAAACGATTGCACAAGATCTCTGGCCGGCAGACATCGATGCGGGACAGATCAACCAGGTGATCAACAATCTTATCATAAACGCACGGCAGGCTATGCCGGATGGCGGGACTATAGAGCTACAGGTAGAAAACAAAGTCGTAGCAGGCGATAGAAATCTTCCGCTGAGAGAGGGGCGATACCTAAAACTGTCCATCCGGGATCACGGTACGGGTATCTCAAAGAAAAACCTTTCGAAGATCTTCGATCCCTACTTCACGACAAAAGAGAAAGGGAGCGGATTGGGACTTAGTTCCAGCTACTCTATCAGCAAACAGCACAATGGGTACTTAGAGGTGGAATCAGAAGAGGGGGTAGGCAGCACATTCAGAGTATACCTGCCCGCATCGAAGCAAGATCCTTCATCACTCGAGAGAGCAGCGGAAAAACCGCTTCATGGCGGGGGAAGGATCATTCTGATGGACGATGACGAATCCATCAGGGATTCGGTTGGCGAACTGATAAGATTTCTCGGATATGAAGTAACGCCGGCGAAAGACGGTACTGAGGCAATTGAGCTCTACCGGAGGGCGAGTGAAACCGAGCAGCCTTTCGATGCTCTCATCATGGATCTCACAATACCCGGCGGAATGGGCGGCAAAGAAGCCATCAAGAAACTCATTGAGATCGATCCCAGGGTGAGGGCCATTGTTTCGAGCGGATACTCAAATGATCCGGTGATGGCCGATTTCAGGAAGTACGGCTTCCGGGGTGTCGTTGGCAAACCGTACAATGTCGAGGAGCTCAGTTCGACACTGCAGAAGATCATCCACAACGTCGAAGATTGATCAAAGGGACCTCTCTCACTTGACAGACACAACCCATTCGGGTATAATCAAATCAGATCCTTGCCAAGACAAAACTACCTATACGCAATCCATATAGATCCTGACAAATAAACTTATCCGAAACCTGCCATACACAAAACTCTTCGCTCGGGGAGGTACTCATGCGATCACTGGGCATAACACTCTTTAGTATTGTCCTCTTTTTACCTGTATTCCCGATACATCTTGCGGCTGCTGACAGGATGGTTGTTGCCGAAATGTTCAGCAACACCGACTGAGGTTCCTGCCTCCAGCCGGAACGATTTCTGGATGAAATCGAAGAGAATCATTTTGACATATTCGCTCCGATCATCTACCACGCCTGGTGGCCGAGTGGCTATGATCCTTTTTATCTCGAGAGTGCACTTCACGTTCGTCCTAGAGTGGATTATTACACCGTCAATGCTTTGCCGTATTATCTCGTGGATGGAGTCCGCGTCTTAGGGAACGACGAGATCCTGGCCAAATTCAACGAGGATCTTGCTGAAGGGAGCCCTTTTGTTATCGATGTAGCAGCTGAGGTTTTTGGGGACAGTGTAGACCTGATGGTTGAAGTGTATGCAGATGATGAGCCGGGAGTAACCGATCTTGCGTTGAGGATCGCTGTGTGCGAAACCGGTTTGTACTATCCCAATTATATTACTGACCTTTGGAACCATGTCTTGAGAACGATGATTCCTGATGTTGAGGGTATTGCTTTTGAGATGTCCCAGGGGGACACAATGATTTATCATGGAGCTTTCAGGATGCAGCCGCACTGGGACATGATGAACATGCGGGTGATCGCTTTCGTCCAGAGCGATTCAACCCGGGTGATCCTACAGGGAGGAAGGTGGATTCACCCTCAGGGGACCGTGAGAGGTGTAGTAATGGATCAATCTCAAACCCTTATTCGCAATGCCCTGGTTGCTATACCGGGAACGCAGCGGGCTGATTCGACTGACAACTTCGGCCGGTTCACACTCCATCATCTTGTGGGTGCGTATGAGGTCGAGACACTGGCAGTGCCGTACTACCCTGACACGACCACTGTCGAGATCTACGATGACTCCAGTACGACGATCGAGGTTTATCTAACAGAACTTCCTACTGGAAATCTTGCCGGTAATGTGACCGATTCAGGCACAGGTGAGGGAATCGAGGCCAAAGTTGTAATCCTGATGAAAGATGAACCCTGGGACAGCTCCTTCACGGATCCGCTTACCGGGTCATTCGAGATCCATGGTCTCCCGATTTCCTGTCCTCGTGTCGTTGAGTACAATGGGATCAGGGTCTATCCGGAGATGCCGTATCCGGTCACAACGTTTCTTAAGACGATCACAGTAGTCGAGGAGGACACGGCAACAACATACCCCCGGCTTTATCCTGCGGATGTTCTCCTCGTTGACGATGATGAGGGCATGACCTATGAGAATTACTACATTCCGGCCATTGATTCCTCAGGCCGGACCTATGTGCACCTGGATGCTTTTCGTACGAACGTTCCGCCAGCTGAAGCACTGTCACTTTTTCAAGCATCAACGATAATCGTCTGGTACACAGGGGATGCAACAGTTTCCACCCTCATACAGGAGGAGCAGGACAGCCTGATGAGTTTCCTCGACCGGGGCGGGAATCTGTTCCTGACGGGTCAGAACATTGCTGAAGAACTCACCTCTCTCCAGAGTCCTTTTCTCGACCTTTATCTCCACACCTCCTGGATCGAGAATTCTCCCCATGCGCTGATGCATGGTAACGGTACTGATCCCATTATCGGTCGAAAGATACATTATTTACTGACGGGTGGAACCAACGGAGCAAACAACCAGTATTCGAGGGACAGGCTCGAAATAAAATCAGGGGCTAACGAAATAGTGTTTTCTATCGCAGATCCTGCTGACACTACTCATCTCGGTATTGCCGGGATATGGACCGATGGTCCTGTGGTTGATTCGAAGATAGTATTCTTCGGATTTGGATTCGAGGCGGTGAACAAACCTGGTGAAGATGATGGATATTTCACAAGAAGAAAACTCATGAAACTCGTACTCGATTATCTCGATCCGAGCGTTGGAGTGCAGGAGCCGGAGGAGGTGGAGAGTCCGTTACTGCCAAAGAGTTATGTCCTGAGCCAGAACTACCCCAACCCGTTCAATCCCTTCACGACGATCAGGTATGAACTGTCTGAAGAAACGGAAGTTCATTTGAAGATCTTTAACGTCAGGGGGCAACCGATCCGGTTGCTCGTAAATGAAAAACAATCCCCTGATACGTACCGGGTCAGCTGGGATGGTAAAAATGACCGGGGGGTGCCAGTTTCGAGCGGTGTATATTTCTATCTCCTGAAAGCCGGCGGTAAAACACAAGCTCGGAAGATGATTTTATTGAAATAAGGAAAACGGTTGGAGTCAACATCTTTTTTATGAATCGAGAGGAGAACAAATATCAAAATAGAAGGCCGGTCTCCGCGAAGAGTTGAAGAGAACGTTGTCCTTCAGACAGATACCCGTTGAGTGCAATAGACAGGAAACTCCTCCGGCTCAACCAGTAATTGATTGAAGAGCCGATCAATGGGTTGTGCATGATATCTCCACCGATCTCGTAAATGGAATCTCCAATCCTCAGGTTGATTCTGAGTTCCCTGGAGGGTGAAAGCACAAAACCCACGATTGGTCGATAACCTCGGCTGAAAAGGCTCTGGAATACCTGTAATCTGGCGTTCATGACCACTCCAGTCACCGGGAATTCCCGGATCCTTACGGACCCTGAAGCAGAATACGTATTATCTATACCTTCCCTGAAGCGTACGCCTGCGTTTCCGTTGAAATTGACTCTCTTTGACATTGTCCAGGACACACCTGCATGTAGACCTTTCCTGTGGCTGTCATCGAAAAGGCTGTCAGGAACTGCGCGGGTATCGAGGGTCCTCGGTGACCTGCGTGTGTCGTAGGAAAGAGAAACAGCCAGATGATTGTCGAATCTGTAACGGGTTACCAGAAAAAGATTTGTAAGATCAAAGGATCTCTCACCCGAACGTTTCCACTCCCTGTTGAGATCGATCTCAAAACTGCCGGTTGCTGAGAGTCTATCTGAGGCGGTGTACATACCATCCACAGAAAAGAACTCCCGGTTGACAATACCCGATCGGTAGTTACCGACAAAAGCGGCCGAGTAGGATGCCTTTGCCGTCTCTCCCAACGGATGTTCAGACCCCGCAAAGAGACTGAATGTCACCTCCTCGGACTGGAAGCCGGCGTCCCACGAATCTGGCCGCGTCCCTCCGGCAGCACCAAACGTGAAGCGGTCACGAGTTTGGTACTCGACCAGAGCACCATCAATATATCCGAGGCCTCTTGGTGTCGACGGTAGTATCCGGCCGAATTGTATCCGGTAGGGGGATCCTTCATCATCATACTCCAGAGCCAGTTCGAAAACCTTGTGAGTCCACCGCTCTGAAGAAGTTTCGCCTGCCAGGTTGCTTTCCCGGTCATAATACCTTGACCGCTGTCGCAGGCTCAGTTGCAGCGGCGTCCCTGCAATGTTGTTTACCCTTATCCGGGTGCTCAACGACGGTCGTGTGAAATCGAGTCCGGAGTCAGTGAGGTCTTCAGACAATATCGAACCAAGAGCGATCCTGCCCCGAACTTTGTTTATTCGCTTTGGCCGGGTCGTCTTTACTGCAGTGGGGGCCTTGATTGTTTTCTCTCCAGCGAGTACTTCCGCTGTTGTGACGACGTGATCCCCGATCTTTACCTTTTCAATGGGGAAGAGGGGCTCGCAGGATGAGGCACTTGTCGCGGTGTTGACTATCAGTAGTTTCCCTATGAAAGTTCCCCCTCGGGTGACATCGACCGTGTCCCCGACACTGATCCCATCCGATCGACCAAGGTCGATGTAGATCGTGTTCCCGGAGACATAACCGATCTTCCCACTGACCTCAACCTGGTCCGCGGCTGCCTGTCCGGTCGGCAGGAGTAACAGAATCAGCACTGTCAGCGTAACATACGGGGTTTTTTCCAAATCATCAGCTCCTCGCCTGATGGATGACAATCGTAACAGGCCTGGCTGTCATAAACATAACCATCTATATCGTTGTGGGTGTCATCCATTTTTGACTGTCGATGCTCGTGACAATCGATACAGCTGAATCTGGACCAATTGTTCGGGTCTATATGACAACTGGTGCAGTCATCCCAATTATCACGGTGTTCCCGGAAAAAATGGGGAAATATAACTGATCATGATCCCCGAACTCTCCACCTTCCCCGGTCGGATGACAGCTGAGGCATGTCTGGTTGTCATAACGGTAACCCTGAATGCCTCCGTGCTCATCGTCCATGGCCGATCTGGAATGGCATTGAAAACAGGAAAAGATCGAAAATATTGCCGGGTCCGGATGACAATCGCTGCAGAAGTCCCAGGCTCCCCGGTGTTCACCCGAAAAAATAGGAAAGATGGGATCGTGAGAGGGAAAATTCGCCGGGCGCCACTGTATTGGCTCGTGACATTCTGAACAGGACGTGCTGATCCCCAGTGAGACGTGTTCGGGATTGCCGGTCGTGAGATAATCTCCTTCATGGCAGTCGATACAATCCCTGGCTGAAACTGCATAATCGCCTTCGAGGAGATCAGCGTGACAGTTCCGGCAGTCGATCTGGATATGCCTTCCCCACAGTGGAAATCGGGTACGTGCGTGTATTTCCTCGGTGTCGAATATTACCCATTGTCGAGATGTGTGACATCTTTCACAGTCCGGTCCCAACCGGGACTCATGAACATCCTTGTGGCATCCACGACAATCCTTACCAACCCCGGCGAAGTTATTTATTTCATGGCACTGAACACAGGAAACCCTGGCGTGGGAATGGCTGAGATCAAAACCTGCCTCTTCGTGAGAGAACTCCACATCTTTCCAGGAAGCGGTTGTGTGACAGATCTCACAATCGATCTTCAGTTCACCATGGGGATTTTCTATTGTCAGAGTGTTACCGGAACCAACGAGAAGGAAGATCAACATAAGCAGGAGCGACCTTTTAAAGGAATAGTGCCGTTCCAGATCTCGCTCACGTACCCTCCGGGAACGTTCCCTAATCATTTTCATGGCCGGTCCCCCCAGTCGATTGATTCTCTCCATCGAAGAACTCGTCTGATTTCCCCGCATGGCAGCTCTGACAGCTGCGGTCGAGAGAAGTGTATTGGACATAGTTGATACCATCGGAAGTTTCTACCATGGGATGACACGCTTCGCATCGAACATTGACATGGCGTCCATCAAGAGGAAACGCAGTTTTCTGGTGATCGAAATCGAGGGAATCCCATCGTGAAGTACTATGACATGATTCACAACCTGTGGATCCGCTTTCCCGTCTGAATTGCCCGTGGTGCTGATCCCGGTGACACGAACTGCATTTCTCGGTATTCATGCGGAATGTGATCTGCTCTGATCCTGGCTCCCTCTTGTGGCAAAAAGTACACGGAACTGCCCTGTGCGCCCCAGTGAGAGGATAAGGTCCCTGGTCGTGAGCCTCCAACCCGAACGTCGAGGGTATAAAACTGTCCTCTCCGTGACACTGTTCGCATCTTCCGGTGTATTTTTCACTTCGGAACCCGTCAAGATGGACGTCACGGTGACAACTGGTACAATGCTCGAACTCGAGAGTGGTTCTTCGATTGTCTGTGCGATGGCACGATTTGCATGAGAGCTTACTGTGTCGACCCCTCAGGACGAACCGGGTTTTCGCATGATCGAAAGATCTGTTATCGACTGACTTCCAACTTTCCGTTGTATGGCACTCGTCACAGCGTATTCTGAGTTTTGATTTATGCCTGTATTCGTGGCATGATGAGCAATCCTCATATTTTAAACCGACGTATCGCACATAGTCATCACCTTGCTCACTGCTTACCTCTCCACTGATAGTAGAATGACACTTTTCACATGGGGTCGAAAGATGCTTTCCAGTCAGGGTATAACTGGACCGGTCATGAACGAAGAGTAAAGCAGGATGCCATGATTCCACTCCATGACACTCCTGACACCCGTGATCGAATTGCGCGCGGTGGACATCCCGGTGACATGAAGCACACTCATGCACTAGACCCAGAAATGTCCGATCAAGATTCAGGTCTGGATTCAAGTTCTTCAGTTCCTTCACAATCAGGTCACGCTGGTGACAGTCGCGGCATTTTCTCTCCAGGTGTTTTCCATCGAGTGCAAATCCGGTCTGGTCGTGGTCAAAGGCCTCGATCCCCTCATCCCAATATACGAGTTCGTATTCTCTACCGTTGTGCTCCGCGTGACAGAAACCGCAGTTTCTTTCTTGTTTGTTTTTTGTGATTCTCCAGTGGAACCCCCTTTTCTTGTGAAACTGGATCTTTATCTCTCCATGACAGTCAAGACATCTGTCTCCTGGCAATCTTTCCTCTGAATCGTGGCATCGGATGCAGTTGGAGATACCCTCGAGTTCCGCATGGGGCCGTGACAATTCACCAGGAGAGATCTGAGCAAGGCTGGTATCGATTCGAAAGATTATCACCAAGAAGAAAACGATTGATGGTCTTACGAGAGATCTCACCTCGGATGTCCCCTCCCCAAACTCAGAATATCCATCGGTAACCAAAATAGATGACTACTCCAATGTGAATGAACATGATGAAGATCATTACGAAGGCAAAAGGCCTGTGAATGACATGCCAGTAGTAGAAAATTCGTTGTGTTGTGTCAAGGAAGTCAACTCTCCTGCTCAGTAGAGCTGACTCTTTGATCCTTCTGGCAAGCATATCCTGTTCATCCTGTGAGTGATCCGAATAGTTCACACGGATTGTTTTGCGCAGCGATCTGAATCGCAAAGATCTTATCATGTCATTCACAAAAATAGTGAACAATAGATAGATCGCACTTCGATCTTTATCCCCAATTTCACCCATCTTCGCTACCAATTTCTTTATCACTGCATCTGTCAAACCGAAATTATTCATCAGGAGGGAGTGCAGTTGCTCCTTCCTGGCATTGATTTCCATGTCACTTAACTCCCCTCCGGTGATAGCCCTCGGTATCTGAAGGTAGAGGTATCGTCCGAAGATCCCGCTCAACATGACCGCCACCATCGAAAAGTAACTCACTGATACGATACCACCAAACTTGAATGCCGAGTGCAGCGTCACGTACAAGGGACCGAGAATTCCAAGCATAATGTGAACGTTGAGCCAGCGTGAGAGACTTCCCCATCTGATGATTTCACGCCGCCTGAGGGAATAGAGGAAAAGGAGAAGGACCATGGTGCTTCCTGCGACTCCCAAACCATGGCTGACGCTGCCGCCGGGTTTCGCGAGCTGATGGAGACTCGAGTGCGGTCGCTCGATCAATGGCAGTGAATAATAGTCGTAGAAATCTACAGCAAAATAGAACAGTATCGAGAGACCTGCAAGAAAACAAATCGTTGAAACAACTCTAATCATAAAATCCTATGCCCTTCCGAACTTTGTCCTAATGTTGATCCCGATCTCCTGAAGAAAGGGTGTCGGGAGGGTCCCGCCGATAAAAACAAGTACATAATCATTTTCCATAGTTATGGATTTTCCCTTTACATCGAGAACGGCCTCTTTTTCTCTGATCTCCCTGACTTCAGATCCAAAAAGACATTCGATCCTGCCCGCTGTCACGGCTGCCTCGAGCAGCTCCCGATTAGCTTCTTTTACCCGTAATAGGGCATCTTGCCGGTAGGACAGGATAACACCATGCTGGGTGTATTCCGATACCGACGTTGCCGCTTCAATGGCACTGTCACCTCCCCCCACGATTAAAACCTTTGACGTTCTGTATTGTTCAGGCTCGATCAGCCGATAGGCGACCTTCGATGATTTTTCCCCGGTAACACCGAGTTTCCTGGGTGTACCCCTCCTCCCGATCGACAGGAGTACACTCTGCGCATTATATTCTCCCCTGGTTGTTCTGATCACGAAGTTGCCCGCTTTCCCGGTGATCGATTCGACTTTCTCCTGGGTGTTTACCGACAATCCGGTTCGTGATATTATCTCGTTCCAGAGATCAAGTAGTTCTTCTTTGAACATTTCCCTTTTTTTGACCTTACCGTAAAGCGGGATGTCCATGGGTTGTGTCATTACCAGCTTCCTCCTCGGATAGGTAAGGATAGTTCCCCCTATGTCCTCCTGCTCCAGGCATATGTATGAGAGTCCCATGTCCATTGCTTTCAGGGATGCGGAGAGTCCTGCCGGGCCCGCTCCCACAATGGCGATATCGTACATACTATCTCCATGTTCAGGCAGTGCTTCCCCGATATAGTTCGTTGCCTCCCATCCCTGGGTGACAGCGTTTCGAATAAGGCCCATGCCGCCGAGTTCTCCTGCTACGTAAATGCCCTTGATGTTGGTTTCGAATGTGGGCGTAAGTTCCGGCAGGTCCACACCCCGTGTTTCGGTTCCGAAGACGAGAGTAATCGCCTGCACAGGACATGCCGCCGCGCAGGCACCGTGACCGATACACTTCGTTGGGCACACAAGGGTCGTTTTCCCGTCGACAACACCGATGATCTCCCCTTCGGGGCAGGCCTTGACACATGATTCTGTGCCAATACAGCGGTTTGGGTCGATGATCGGGTGAAGAGTGACAGGCTCGGAAAGACCCAGTCGTTTGGAGCGTTCGTAATTCTCCCGAGTCCTCTCCTTTCTTTTTGTCACTCTCAGGATATACAACAGGGGTATCCCCACAACAAGGAGCCCTGTAACCAGGTAAAAACCATAAGATATTAAAATATCCAACATCGTTTAGGCCTCAGGACATGAATGCCTTGTCTTTTCTCTCTATCGATTCTGTAAGGAAAGATTAATGAAAGTTGTCATCATCCACAATATGGTGGAGCAGTCTGGAAAGACAGTTTTTATCGAAAATCCCATCCGACAAATCTCAGTGCTTGTCTCCTTCTACGAA